>Ga0190265_10000007_pt1 | contig 290032 bp, 233 predicted proteins | sample Popmic124T_FD_133135 | JGI IMG/M metagenome (GOLD analysis project Ga0190265, IMG submission 133135) | Populus adjacent soil microbial communities from riparian zone of Indian Creek, Utah, USA - 124 T | ecosystem: Environmental > Terrestrial > Soil > Riparian zone | place: USA: Utah...
GCGAAAGCCTTAGCGACCTTTGCGGTAAGGCTTTAGTACAAAACAAAACCGCAAAGACCGCCAAGCTGAAACGCAAAGTTCGCAAAGGAAAACTGTTTCGATTTCCAAACTGACCCACTACCCCTCCGGGGGAATGCTCCGTTCTTGTGTTTGGTCAACTCCTTCGAGTGCGCCGACCTGTCGGCGCACTCCAGGGATTTCCCGCACGCCGCAAAGTAAAGGCCCCCGAGCATGAGCCCAGGGGCCTTTTAGGACGAGCTAGCTACTTTCCTTATTCCGGCTGCGGAGGTTTAGCGGACTCATTCTTCTTAAGCGTCGGAGTTTCCTTCTTCACCTCGATACCGTCCGGGCTGCTGGTCTCATCCGGAGTTGGCACACGGCGCTTCAAAGTCGGCCTTCCCGGTGCCCCTTCATCGGCTCCCGGCAAGGCGCCGGCGACCGAAGCTCGGGCATTAGAAAGTCTGAGTAGTCGAGCCTTGACTCGCTGAAACTCAGAAGTGCTGATTACATACTCTTCGTGCTCCGGAAACCTGGCTGCGAGCGCGAGTGCCGCCGCGCGGCGATCCGGTGGAGCAGGATGCGTGGCAAAGGCCCGGGCAATCAAACCCGGTTTTTTCTTGTTCTTGGCCTCGAGTTTTTCAAACATCGTGGACATTGCGCTCGGATCGTAACCCGCCGCATACATGTATTGAACGCCCAGCTTGTCGGCTTCGCTTTCCGCGCTGCGACTAAATTTCATGAAGGCGCCCAACAGACCGAGTCCGGCGGTGTTTTGATAAATCATTCCCGGGATGCCGCCGAGGAATATGGACGTGCCCATCGCCAGGTATTCGAGGAGGGAAGCCTTGGTTTGATTTTCAACTGAATGTCGTGCGGCGACGTGTGCAATTTCATGCGCCATCACGCCGGCCACTTCCGCTTCATTATCCGCCACCAACAACAATCCCTTGTTGACGTAAAAGAAGCCGCCGGGTAGGGCGAAAGCGTTGACTTCGTCTGAGTCGATGACCTTGATAGTGAAGGGGATGCGCGCGTCAGAATGCAAAACAATGTTCTGGCCGACCCGGTTCACGTATTCGGTGATCAACGGATCATCGATGAACTTCGCTTGGCGATCAACTTCCGCGGCGAGCTCGCGGCCGATTTTCACTTCCTTCTCGGTCGAGCCGCTCATCTTGGCAATAATGCCTTTGTTGATGTTGCGCTTGCCGATCAGGCTGGGATCTTCATTTACAGACAACGGCTTACGCGAGGTGGCAACTGGATTTGAATGAGACTGCTTAGAGTCTTTCTTGCTGTCCGTTTTGGCAGGCGACTTTGCGTTATCTTTAGCCGGCGACTGCGACGGCGTGGCTGCCGGCGCTTGAGTCGTCTGAGTCGTTTGGGCGAGGCCGGCAACGGATCCGGCAAGCACCGAAGCCACCAGGACCAGCGCGGTGGTGATGCGGGAGAAGCTATTCATCTTGAAAAACCTCCAGAACATGGTTAGCGGAAAGGAACTCTAGCAGAAGCCTTTGCCAAACTAGGATTTTTGTTTTGCGCCGACGAAACTAGAATAGGAATAACCCGTAAGTTAAGACTGACGGGAGTTATCTTCGCTATTTTCAAACGCGCAGTCTATGATGCCCGCTCGTGCCCGCATGGTTGCGCGGGTTTGGTGCCAGTCAAACGACTAAATCGCCTTTTCGGGAGCAGAATCGAGTCAGCCTGTTGCGAAGGGGAAGCAGCGGCATTATAGCCTAACGCGCGCTCGGGTACCTAAGAACTGTGAAGAGTCGCGGGTCAGCGGAACTCCGTGGCGTCCTTCGTGTCCTCTGTGCCTCTGAGGTGAAAGCTGCCAACCAAAAATTTACCTCGAGACACAGAGAAGACAGAGGACCCACAGAGAAAAGTCTCACGTCCGCTGAACTATCAGAATGGCAATGAAATCGCGCAATAAGAAGCCTCCGACTGTCTCCATCATCGGGGTGGGCCGCGTCGGCCGTACCCTCGCGCATGCCCTTCAATCCGCCGGCTACCGAATTGTCGCTCTGGTCTTCCACGACTCGGTCAGTGGTCGAAAATCTCGCAAGCAGTTTCCCGAAGACGCGTTCCCCGGAGCATTTTTGCTCGGCTCAGTTCAACTCGCACGCCTTCCACCCAGCGATGTGATTCTAATCACCACACCCGACGACGCAATCGCTGCGACGGCTGAGCAACTGGCGAAGGCGCACCCGGGAGAAAAACGCCGGGCGGTAATGCACACGAGTGGCGCGCTCTCGTCGGAGGCCCTCGCGCCGCTCGCGGCGGCAGGGTTTTCTATCGCCTCGATTCACCCGCTCGTGGCAATTGATCCGGCTGATGGTGACGACGCCCTGCGCGGAGCTTTCTATTGCATCGAGGGGCAAAAGGCTGCCGTGTCGTCTGCGAAGTCTATTGCTCTCGACCTCGGCGGCACACCTATCATCATTAAGCCGGACAAGAAGGCCCTTTATCACGCCGGGGCCTTGCTGGCGTCACCAGATCTGGTCGCGCTCTTTGATCTGGCAGTTGAGCTAATGGTAAGCAGCGGCGTGAAATGGGCTGACGCGCGCAGGATGTTACTGCCGCTGGTCGAGAGCACCGTCAAAAACCTGAACGCGCGCCCGCCGGCGTCTGCGATTACCGGAACCTTTGCCCGCGGCGACGTCGGCACCGTCGAGCGGCATTTGAAAGTTTTGTCTGACGGTAAACACAAACTTCCACCAGACGCCCTCGCGATTTACAAACTCCTTGGCCTCCGTTCGTTGCAACTGGCGAAGAAGAACGGCCTCGATCGCCGGAAAATCGCAAAGATCAAACAGCTTCTGAAAGACTAGTCGCTAATGGATGTTTGATTACTGCCTGCACTGCTTAAAGACGCGAAGCTCTACGTCCCGTCAGGGACGCAATGTTTATAGAACGCGAAGGGATGTTTCGTTAGCTACTGCACTGCTTAAAGACGCGAAGCTCTCGTCCCGTCAGGGACGCAATGTTTATAGAACGCGAAGGGATGTTTCGTTAGCTACTGCACTGCTTAAAGACGCGAAGCTCTTCGTCCCGTTAGGGACGCAATGTTTATAGAACGCGAAGGGATGTTTCGTTAGCTACAGCACTGCTTAAAGACGCGAAGCTCTTCGTCCCGTTAGGGACGCAATGTTTATAGAACGCGAAGGGATGTTTCGTTAGCTACTGCACTGCTTAAAGACGCGAAGCTCGTCGTCCCGTCAGGGACGCAATGTTTATAGAACGCGAAGGGATGTTTCGTTAGCTACTGCACTGCTTGAAGACGCGAAGCTCTACGTCCCGTCAGGGACGCAATGTTTATAGAACGCGTGAGCCAGAGAAGAGCTTCGCTCCGGCAGGAGCGAATCACACATTGCGCTCCACTGGAGCGGCTTACAGTCAGGTTGATCGCGGTATCTATAAACATTTGGCTCCTGCGGAGCCTTTGCCATCTGCGCAATCTGCGGATAGCTGCTCGATTTGGCGATTCACCATTCACCATTTACGATTCACTCTCCAATGGAACGTTCACCCAGCGACAGTTACAGCCTGACTCTGCGCGTCTAACGGAAGGGAAGGCGATGCTCTTCAAGGAGTTTGCGGGTGTCGACGCCTTTACGGCGCGAAATAAAATGCCAGGGGCAAGCGAAGCGTCGCCCCTGGATCTCCCAACCCAAAAACATGTAGCGCTGAAGGCGCGAAATGGATCACACATTCCGCGCCTTCAGCGCTCCAAATACAGTCTTGAGCTTTACTACCTGGGCCGTTGGCCCAGGCTATTTCATTTCGCGCCTTCGGGCGCTCGCGGTTCGGCAGTTAGGTAAAAAGCTCCTTCAAGTCTTTGCGGATGGACAAAAGGAAGACCAGAAAGATGATGATCACCGGCGCCCACTTGAGGCCCGATTGCGAAGCTGCGATCCAGCTCCTGGCTTTGTGGAGCCAATCCCATGAAAACTCAACTCCCAGGATTGCAGATACCGCAAAGCCTCCGACCGCGATCAGCGTAATCAACAGTGCTATGCCAATGGCCTTCCCCAGTTTTGCCCACCTGTTTTGACTCTGGATTAGATCGCTGAGAATTACCACTGCGAGATGGACAGCCGCCGTGACACCGAACGCAGTCACTGCAAATCGCTGTACTACGGGCTCGAGTAAGAGCGTACCACCCAAGATCAATAGCGCTTCGAGGAAGTAGATCAGTTTCAGCCAATGACGGAAAAAGAGATCCGCAAAGCTTCGCGGGACTGCCACTTCCACGAGCGCCCAGAAAATTCTTCCTAACCGGGCGATCCAAAGCGCGGGTTTAGTGCTGACTCGGCGGCTTGAAGAAAGGTTTTCCAGCATCTTGCCGACAACAGTGGTCGCGCGCGCTGCAATCCTTACCCCTGACTCCGGATCGAGCTTGCTTCGTTTGGGGAACGTGTCAACGTAGTGCTGCTGCAACGCCTTGTCGTCGATCATCTTGTCGAGCAGACCGGCAGCGTCGTGCGTTTTCAAGTTGCTGACAAACTTTCCGAGAAGTTCACAGTCAGCTGTACCTGCCCTGGTGCGCATGGCTGATTCGCAGAGCAAGTTTCTGGCTTCGGTATCTCCGATAGTCGCGATCGAGTCGTGCACGATTGCAGCATGGGCCTCGCCGACGAGCAGGCGAGCTAGTTCTGGATCCTCAGGTAGCAGCGCCGTAATGATGCGCTCCGCGCCATCGAGGCGGCCCCACATGATGTCGTTTTTGCGCCAGAGGGGATCGAGAAAGGCGCCGAAATGTCCCAGGGAACTGCCGGCAAGTTTGTAACAACCGGTGCTGCGCTCATCAATCAGTGCCTTGGCATCTTCAGGACTGATGCGCAGGATATCGACCGTGGCAGCCTCGCCAATGTCAGTGCCGTACAACAGGGGAAAGACGACCATGTCATAGTCATCATAGTATTGGTAGTAGTAGCCCAGGTACGCTTGCGGATCTTTGCGTAGATCGGGCCGCTCTCCCGTCTGGTCGGAAAGGGAGTTAAGACCGAGGGCCGTGCGAGCAAGGCCATCGGCTTTCAGCTTCGCTTCACTGATGTATTTCTTCAGAGCTTCGGATATTGGCTTGAAAAGGTCGATGATGGCGGGATTGTTTTCCAGGAAACTGGCGGCCCGCAGGTCCGTCTCGTGCTCCGCGGGGCGAGTTTTCGTGCCGCTGGAGCCCTCCGTTTGGCTGCCAAGGAAATACTCCAGGACGGCTGCTGACTTATCCGCCAGTTTGATTCGGACACCAGGCGGCAGCGCATCGTAAGTTTTCTGGGCAATGGCCACTTTAAGTTCGGCAATTTCTGCGTATGCCGGGCTGGGAGGCAAGCTGCCGGCTTCCTTTTTCGGAACTTCGCGGGAACGGCAAAGCCGCGCCGTGCTGCGCAGCTCTTTATACGCGCTGTTTAGTTCCTTCTTTATGTTCAGCAATAGTTCCTGCGTTGCCTGACTACTCTGGTTGCCTATCTCATTCGTCACTTCCGCTATCTTCGTGCGCAGAAAATTGATCCGGCGCATCGGGTAGGAAAGATTGAAGTCATACAGAAACTCATTGACGTTCGACGCCGACCCTTCTCGTTGGTACTCCTTGTCTCGCCAGGCCCGCACCAGGCTTCTGACTATCAGGAAATAATCTGACTCCTCATCAAATCCGGCGACGCGGGTTATGACACTGGCGAGATCGTCGGTGACCGATGCAACCTCGAGGTGATAGTAAGAGAGATAAGCAGACCCCTTCTGCTTAATCAAACCGCCGAAATCCAACTTGCTCCAGGCTGCGTCGTCCAACTGATCCTTTCTCTTTCTCCCAGTGACCTCAATTGCCTTGTCAACACCCAACAGAATGCGTTTCACTCGGTCAACCAGACGGTTATGATCACGCAATCGTTGTAGGTCTTCTCGAATCGTTTCATAACGAGGCAATGAAAGCAGGGCGGCGCTGACGTTCTGGATTGCGTCAGGTTTGCCTTCTACTTCGGCGACATCTTCCGGATGTTCCGGCGACGGCTCGATGTAGATCAACTTGCGGATTACGGGTAGATAGGCCTGGCGCCGCGCGAGGACCTCAGCGGCGTAAGTGAACGGCTTGTTGTCGAGGTATCCCCCGTCGGCAAAGGCCCGCTTCGGGAATGCAATTGGCCGAACGCCGGCAGGATTCAGGTAGTCTTTGTAAAAACGCTGCCACTCGGAGCTGTCTGACCGGCAATTCTTATTCGCAGGATAATCGCCGTATCGCTCCAGAATGGTGTCGGTGTCGCAGAGGCTCATCGGCTCAAACGCGAAAGGGAAAGCCGAAGTGCAGCGCGCCGCAAAAGCAAGGAAGGGATTGTACTTGCCTTGAAAGTCGTTGCGTTCTGCCGGCGCGAAACTAACTTCGCTCTTGGAGTAGATGAAACGCAAAACGTTGCGGTGGCGCCTTTCATAAACTACACCGTCGGCGAGCCTGATTGGCAGCGTCACACCGGAAAGGTCGGTTGTAGTGACAAACAGATCCAACTCGTCCACATACGGTGCTCCGGAGTTACTCTTTTCCATGCCGTCGAAAGCCTTCAGCAACTCCAGGTACATACGCTGGCTGTTAAGGAGCGACGCCGGTGGATCTTGCAGCTTGAGTGGCTTTTCAACGGACCTGGCGTCGTTGATGAGCGTGCTGATTTCACCCTCAGTGATCCACAATTTCTCCAGGTCGCTGATGTCCTGGCCGTTGGCTAAAGCCTTCGCCAGAAAAATTCCGTTGATTCCGCCGGCAGATGTGCCGGACAGGATATCTACAACAAAGCGCGTGTTTATCGTCTCGTTGCTCTCTATCTGTGCTTCCGCTCGCGCCATCTTTTCGGCAGCAGAGGCTGGAGTTCCGTTTCCACTGTTGGCCAGAATATAACTAAGCTTTCGATAGACCCGTTCCGTGCCGGTGAGTGTGGCCGGTTGAGAAGCGGATGCGGTGCCTTGCGCAGAGGGACTGGGAAGCAGCGCCAGGGTCGAGTTCGCATCTTTAGCCGTAGCGCGGACCCAGCGCAGCATCTCCTGCGCAATTCCGTTTATGTAGATGGCCAGTGAAACACCGCCGTACATGACCACGGCAAAGCGCACTTCCTTTGTGTAATTAACTGTTGGCGAAGATGAACTTGACATGGGATCCTCCGTCATTTTTGAAGGAACTGACTACGAAGTAGCAACGCGCGCTGTTGAGCAAGAAAGGAATTCAGTAGCCTAAAGGTATTCCAGACAATTCCCTCGGAGACCGAAGCTTAAGTTTTTCTTGAGCAGGATGTGAGAAACATAAACACCCTCTGCTTGAGCTAATGGGGCCAGCGGCACTAAGAAAATGTTCCGGCCAAAACCTTGCGGTCACAGTACGATTAAAGTCCGCACAGTATTGCGGTTGAACTCGGAATGTCAATGGCTGTTTCACGCAAACGTCCACTCGAAGTGGTTGGAACCTGTATGCTACGCTTGTCGCAACAGGTGACTCCCATGAAAACCAAACTTCTCCGGACTCATTTCCGGCTCTTCATCTTTCTGCTCGCCGCCTCATTTTTCGTGGCGCCGGCTTTGGCCCAGGCAGATTCATCTGCGGCGGCGAAAGATCTCTATTCCCAGGTGAAATCCTTTTCACTCGGCAGTGGAGTCGCGGCAACCGGACTCGTCCTTAATCGCGATCGCGCGCAGATGACTTTCAACGGCACGTTTTATTTTCCTGCTCCCATCAACGGCCGCGTGACCGGCGCTGTCTTCGTTGGCAACGGCACTATCAGAGTCGAAGTGCCGCCCAGCGAGTTTGAAAAGGAGAACGTCAGGCGACTGCTCGGCGTTGACGTTATTGAATCTGATTTTAAAACTGCGGTGATGAAGTTTAGCGACGACACATTTGAGCGTCTCGGTTTATCGCCAGGCACCGAAGCGCCCTCGGCTGCCATTCAGAAACTGGGAACCGAAATGGAAGCGCGCCTCCTGAAGGAGACCGGCGCGAATTTGTCGGCGCGAGTTGCCTTGTCGATTCTTAACCAGGAAACGCCGGGATTCTTTTTTGCAAATTTTGATGGCGGCAAACGCGGGCGCTTTAGCCTGTTGCTCGACTTTCAGAACCGCATTCCGGTCGCGAGTTTTCGGCTTAACGCGGGAGAGAAGGGCCTGCTCTTCTTCTACGACGGGCCGCGGAAAAACAGCGACGTTTGGATGGCCTTCTATGCGCAGGAAGACTATCAGCGCGGCACCGTGGGCTACTCAGACTTGAGCGATCTCGTTGACATAACTCACTACGATCTGGATCTCGACCTGCGTGATCACAAGAAGAATCTGCGGTTGAAGACGCGTCTCAAAGCGGAAACCCGATTCGCAAACACTCGCGCCGTAACCTTCAGCATCGGCGAAGATCTGGGCGAGGATGAAAACATCCGGCTGAAGAAACAGCTGCGCTTGCAGAGTGCGCGGATGGGAGGCGCAGACATTTCGTATGCGCAAGAGGATTGGGAAGGCGGCTTCACTCTGTTTTTCCCGAGCACAATGGATCGCGGCAAGCCGTTGGAGGTTGAACTGGTCTTCGAGGGCGACTTCATGCACGACGGGCAGCGATTCGTGGATCGCTATTACCCGAGTTTTGTAGCGCCGCATGGTTTGCTTGAGACTTACTATCCACGATCGACCACCAGCTGGTATCCCCGTCACGGTTATCTCGATCGCGCTACCTTCGATTTGACGTTTCACCATCCCCGGAAGCTAAAGATTGCGACTATCGGAGCGCGGTTGAGCGAGGAAGCAGAACCGGATTCGAAGGATTTCTTTGTGACGAAGCATCAGATGCTCCAGCCGGTTAAGTTTGGGACATTTGCGCTTGGTCCATTTGAACGCCATAAGCAAATGGTGCGTTTTGATCAGGGCGGGACCGGCGATCCGATTGAGATTGAATTCAACTCGCTGCCCAGTTCGGTGGCGTCGATCAAGGAAGACTTCATCCTGGCTGAGCTCGACAACTCGCTGCGGTATTTCACGGTCTTGTTTGGCAAGTATCCCTACCCGGTTTTTGGCGCGGCCTTTCATCCATTCTTTTTCGGGCAGGGATTCCCCAGCCTGTTGCTAATGCCAAATATCGGGACGGATAGGGACAGCAAGTTTACTTACGTGTTCATCGCGCATGAGACGGCGCATCAATGGTGGGGCAACATTGTTTCGTGGCGCTCCTATCGAGATCAGTGGTTGAGCGAAGGGTTTGCGCAGTACTCAGGAATTCTTTACACGGGTTTGAGAGCGGGGCCGGGCAATCGCAACGATTTGATCAATCTGGCGCGTGTGTCGCTCAAGGAACCTCCGCAAACTTTTACTGGTCCGGGCAAAGGGAAGCTGGCTGACGTTGGGCCGATCATTCTGGGGCATCGTCTGAATACCACGAAGACTTTCGGCGCCTATCAAACCTTGATCTACAACAAAGGCGGGCTGGTATTGCGCATGCTGCATTTCCTGTTCACTGATCCACAGACCGGCAAGGGCGATGCCTTCTTTGCGATGATGACTGACTTTGTGAATCGACACCGCAATGGCACGGCGTCAACAGATGATTTTCGCATCGTGGCAAATGAACACTTCGTGAAAACCCCGATCGCGCGGACGTATGGAATAACGAGTCTCGACTGGTTTTTCAATCAGTGGATTCACCAGGCAGCGTTGCCGTCTTACAAGATGGATTATCAACTTCAGGCGCAACCGGACGGCAAGGTCTTGTTTACCGGAACAATTACGCAGGAAGACGCGCCTGCCGATTGGTTCATGGTGCTGCCGGTGGGTCTGACGCTTGGCGGCAAACAGGTGTTTACTACGGTGGCCGCGGATGGTCCAAAGGCTACCTTTTCAATTAAGCTGCCATCGAGGCCTTCCAAGGTGGATCTTGATCCGGATCGTTGGGTGCTTTCAGAAAGTACCTCAACAAAACATCCCTAGGGTTTAGTGGTGCCCTTTTGAAAGCAAGCACGTTCCAATTGGGCGATTGGCCCATCAAGCGTGAGTAGCCTGGACCAACAATGAAGAAGATTCTTCACGAAGCATTCCAACTCTTTTTGATTGTGTTGGGAATTTTTGCCGCCGGGCTGGGGCTGAAGGGTTTCCTCATGTCAAGCCGTTTTATTGACGGCGGCGTCACCGGCATTTCCATGCTGCTCTCCAACGTGCTGGGTTGGAAGCTTTCGATCCTGATCCTGGTTTTCAATCTGCCCTTTATTGTGCTCGGTTATCGGCAGATTGGAAGAAAGTTTGCGATCAAAAGCATTCTGGCAATCGCGGGGTTGGCACTTTGCCTCGCGTTTGTGAAATATCCGGACATCACTCCGGACAAACTCCTGACCGCAGTCTTCGGAGGATTCTTTATCGGCGCCGGTATCGGACTCGCAATTCGCGGCGGGGCCGTTCTTGATGGAACTGAGATCGCCGCGTTGCTAATCAGCAAGAGTAGTCAGTTGCTGAAAGTGGGCGACGTGATTCTGTTGCTCAATGTCGTGATCTTTTCAGCGGCAGCGTTTTTTCTGGGCATTGAGTCAGCACTTTATTCCATGCTGACTTACTTCACCGCGTCGAAGACGATTGATTTTTTGATTCATGGCGTGGACGAACACACTGCGATCACAATCATCTCTGACAAGAGCGAGCTGATTAGGAAAGTGATCATTAACGACCTGCATCGCGGAGTGACCAGCTATAAGGGAGAAGGCGGACTCGATCGCCAGTCGCAGGACATTCTTTTTTGCGTGGTGACGCGTTTGGAGATAGGCCGGGTGAAATCAGCCGTGCGCGCAATCGATCCGGAAGCCTTCATCGTCGTTTACCCACTGGCGGACGCCGAGGGCGGGGTGACGAAGAGGATTGGTTCGCAGAAATAGCAAACAACAAACAGCAATCAGCAGAAGCCTGAAATCATTAGGCGTGGGGAAGTAGCCGAGAGCGCTCGCGAAGCACAGATTCCGGCTGTCTGCTGATTGCTGTTTGCTTATTGGTGATTACTGCTTCCGTTTCGTCACCTTAAGGCAAGGCTCGACAACCGCCAGAGTAGTTAAGGCGCGCAACGGCTTGCTGCTGAAGTTACTTGCCAGGTAAAGCGTGCCGTCAAAGTCTGACCTGGATACCTCCAGCATGCCGTTCTCCGGGTTGAAGCCCGGAGTCGAAAACATGGCAAAGATCGAGAAGGTCTTCCCTTCAATCCTTCTAACAACAAATGGCCGCGAGAAATCGGGCGACTCAAGCCGATTGATCATCTTGATCGCGTCGTTCAACACGCCGATAGAGCGCACGGGATCAATCTTCGAGTAGAGGTAGGCGACGCCCAGCAGCGTTCGAGCGCTGACTGGTGTCACCGACTTCGCGGCTGCCTCGACCACCTCTTCCAACATTTCCCTCGCTTGCGTTTGGTCCATGCTCTGTTTTAGTGATTCATCGGCGATGCGGAAATAAAGAAAGCCGCGCTGATCAAGTTCCTCAACTTTTGCGGCCAGGCTTCGCGCCCTTACTAAATCTCCGTCGGCTGTCGCAGTTTGCGCACGGGTAAAGTAAAACCAGTTAAGCAACTGACTGCGCGAGATGGAATGGGTGATCTTGTTCGCCGCACTCAACACCGTGTCGATGTCTTCCTTTGGCGAAGCGTTCATGACGATTGTAACCAGGATGCGGTCGCGGGTATCAGCGTCAGGCGTTTTCTCTGCACTTTCGAGCCTTTCCGCGAAAGTTCCCTCCGGCGGTGTCAACGGGCTCTTATCTTCCGCTGCGCGTCTTTGCGACGCTTCGGGAAGTTGACCTCCGAGGTTCAGTAGCGCCTGCGCCACGGCCGGCCCCAGATCCGGCAACGTTTGCACTATCTGTTGGTTGAGTCGCGTCAACGCCAGCCACATTTGCTCCGGCTCGGTAATACGACTACCGGGATTCAGACCAGAGGGCCGCGCAATCTGCTCCTGCACGCGACTTAGGAGCGTCTTAACGAACAGGCGCTGGAGTTTCTCATTCGGCATAAAGCCCGCGGGAACCCGATACATCGTATAACCTGGCATGTCACCCGAATCCCGGGTATTGCCGAAGGGAAACGCCGACAGATAGAGAAACTGATCCATGGGTGCACCGGCATAAGCCGTGAGTGCTGTTTGATAAAACTGATCCGCCGCTGGTCTATTAACTCCCGCTAACCGATAGATAAATATCATCAGTTGCATGGTGGCCGGGAATCGCAAGGTCTGACGGGCGAAGCTAAGTGAGGCCGACTGATCGGAATCCACCAGGGAACCAGCCATCTCCAGAAGCTTGGCCGCCGTCTGGCCTTTGCGAACCGTGTTTGGTGAACCACTCTCCTTCGCCTCATTCACGAGGTCCTCGACCATTTTGTCCGTCATCTTCCTGGCCCAGGCTGAATCACGTTTAGCGATCGCGGTGATGACGGTGTAGCGCATGTCTGGCATGCTGATCAGGAGGGCGCCATCCTGTTTCGGCGCAGCGCCCTTGTCTTTAAAAAACTGGATCGCCAAATCGAAAGCTTCACTAAAAGCAGCGCGCGCCCTCACTTCTCGATAAGGCCAGAGAAGATCAGCCGCCCTAATCAATACAGAAATCCTCTTCGCGTCGTCGTCGTACGTTTTGGTTTCGGCTAGTTGCTGTTGAATGATTTCTACTGCCGCTTCGTTATTGCAGGACGTGGATGCGGTGCTAGGCGCAGGCTTCTGTTGTGCGAAGGCGCCGAATGGAAAAACGCCAACGATCAGAAATACAAGCGCCATGGGAGTCTTGGTGAGTTGGGTTTTCATGCAAGCATCCTTAATTGAGCAGTACCTGCTGTTGCTTCGCTTCACCCGCTGACGCTCGCGCGCAGGCTTTGCGCAATCAGCGGCACGATGCGGCGGGGAATGTCGATGGCGGCTTTGATATGGCGCGCGTGGGTGAAGTGTCCAGCAACGTAAACCCCAGGCACGCTCGTTTCAAACGTGACCGGATCGTATGCCGGCACTTCAGTTAGTTTCCCCGGTTCCGTCTTCACACCAAGTTTCTTCAGCAACGAAAGATCGGCATCGCTGCCGATCAAAACAAAAACTACATCGTTAGCGAAAGCAATCGTTTCGCCGTCTTCCGTTTTGAGGGTTACGTTGTGTTCGCGGATTTCCAGAATGTCTTGGTACAGGATAACGCGCAGGTGCCCGGCTTCGATCTGCAGTTCCAGCGGCTTCCGCACCCAATGTTTCATCGCGCCAGCTTTGGGATCACGGTTCTCCCAGTCTTCGCGCCAGATTGCCAGCGTCGTGCGCGCGCCTTCCTCAGCCAGGAACAACGCGGCTTCAGCCGCGCTGTTTCCACCACCGACTACCAGTGCATCTTTACGAACGTAAGCATAGGGCTCGACAAAGAGATGATGCGTCTTCGGGAGGTCCTCCCCGGGGATATTCAAGCGTCGCGGAAAGGCCATCGCGCCAATCGCAAACAAGATTCGCGCCGCCTGGTAATTGCTCTTGTCTGTCTGAACTGTGAATGAGTTCTCGGCCGGTTTTGTAATGTCTACAACAGCTTCACCGGCGTTGATTTGAAGATCGTGATCGAGAACAAAATGGACGTAATGCGAGAGCAGCTCTTCCCGCGTCGGCTTATCGCGGCAGGGCTTGAGGGCGCCTTCATCCATTTCCAACTCGTTGGGAGTGGAGAACAGAGTGCGACCGACCGGATATCGCCGGATGGTGTCAGCAATTGTTCCCTTCTCGATTACGAGATAGCGCAGGCCTTCCCGCGCCGCGACGCGCGCGGCAGAAAGACCGGCGGGGCCGGCGCCAACGATGATTAGATCGAAGGGTTCACTCATCGCTTAAGTCCAAAGTCCAAAGTCCAAAGTCCAAAGTCCAAAGTCCAAAGTCCAAAGTCAGCGCAGCATCCTGGTCAACCTTGCCCAGTCTTTTTGACATTGGATCTTGGACATTGGACATTGGACGTTGGACTAATTCACGAACACATCGCCGCGCGCCACCACCACTGACGGCCCACCGACGCGCACCTCCGTAACCTCTCCGGGTTTGCCTTTGATTTCAACATTGATCCGGCTAGGCCGATGCATGAAGTCACCCTGCTCAATTACGAAACTGTATTTTCCCTCAACCGCTTCAACGTTTTGTGCGCCGTAGTGCACAAGGTATGCACCCAGAGCGCCCGCCGCACTGCCTGTTGCCGGATCTTCCGGGATGTTGTCGCCGGGAGCGAACATACGTGTGTGGGCGCGGGCGGCGCCGATCTCGATCGTTTCACGGCTAAAGACGGAGCAGCCGGTGGCGCCTGCGCGCTGATAAATCTCAGCCAGCAAGGAGCTGTTAACCCGGCAGCGGCCCAGGTCGGCCAGTGAACGAACCGGAACCGCCAGAAAGGGAAGTCCGGTGGAAATAACTTGAATGGGCAGTGTCTCGTCGAGGTCTTCGATCGCCAAACCGAGCGCTCGCGCAAGATCTTCCTGTTCGCCGCGATCATCGAGCACGTTTCCCATAACCGGCTGCCCCTGCGTCATCACCACCTGAAGAGGCTCGCCTGCTTCAAACTCGATGTCGACAGGCAAGACACCAATGCCAATCTCGTGGTAAATGCGCGTCCAGCCGCTTCCATTTTCCGGCAGAGGCACGATGCCTTCGCGCGCCAGCAGATTCCAGGTGCCGACTATCGGGTGACCTGCAAAAGGGATTTCGCGCGCGGGCGTGAAGATCCGCAGCCGGCGCAAAACCTCGGGCTTGCTTGAGGGCGACTCATCGCCTCTTTCACTTTTGCCCGCGCCAGTAGCATTGGCTGATTGCTGTTTGCCGTCTGTCGTTTTCTCCTTCTGCGCCTTCAGCACGAAAACCGTTTCCGACAAATTCATCTCACGAGCAATCTTCATCATTTGCTCGTCGGTGATCCCTTCGGCTTCAGGAAACACCGCCAGCGCATTGCCCGCGAAGGGCTCATTTGTAAACACGTCGAGTTGAATGAAGCGATAGCTGCTCAAGTCCATCTCCACTTCCTGTTTGAACTACTTGCGACATCATCGAGGGGCTTGAACGCACGGTCAAGTGTAGAGAATCCGTGTGGGGGCGGATGGCCCAACGGTGGCGTTACTCCTGTGCAACATCGGGCTGCCAGTGGGAAGCGGAATCGCGAGTCGCCCTGAATCAGAAATGTAGCGGCGAGAATGATAGAAACGTTTTTGCGGAATTTGACATTACAGCTAGAGAGAGAATTTTCGGCACTGAGAGTTTGGCAGAAACCAGTGCAAAGAACCTTGTAAAAGGCCTTGACAACTGTAAGTGCTTGGAATATCGTGCGCGCGTTCTCTAAGCCTTCTGCTTCTAGAAGTGCGCTTTCACAATCGCGCTTCAAATTTAACTCCAAACCGGTCGCCGCGGACCCTCTCATGGTGACGGACTTATCAACGGCATTTCAGCTGCAGGATTTAAAGGAACCCTTACGTTCCAGGCAGCCAAGGCTCCGTGGAGGACCAAAAATGTTTTCCTTTAAATGCAAAAGTCATTCTCTATTGTGCCGGATGGCGATCTGCATCGCTATGGTCGCGTTGCCTTGTTGTTTATTAACGAGCGCGCAGGGCCAAACCATAGAGAAACCACAGTTCGTGGACCTGTCTGAACATCTTGACATTTATGTCAGCGTCATTGATCCGACCATGGTGAAGGATGTCTTCGGGAAGAGAGTGGCGCAACAGTTTGTTGCGATACAAGTGACTATCTCTAACAAGAACTCAAATTACCAGTTTCTGATTCACGATGTATCGCTCGATCTTAGAGACGTGTTTGGAAGGGCTTATGCCAGAAATATTATTGAGAATGACTTACGCGAGTGCCGTGATCAATGCGCTCAGGATATTAAGGAATGCGAGCTGGAGAACATTCAGAGAGGAGTAAAGGAGCCGTGTGTCTGTGATTTCGAGTGTTCAAGTAAGAAGTTCGAACTTTCGTCTCTTGAATTATCACTAATTCGGGGTGTGGCTGAGCGAGGGCAAGGCGAAGACACGAGAAACAAAGTGCTGCGCTTCTTCCGGGCTTTCGGCACAATTGCCGCCGGATTGATAGGGGTGGCTTCGTTCGGGCCTGGTTACGCTAAATCTGTTGCTGTCTTTAACGGTCCGGTGATCAACGCGTACAGCGAATTATATCCCGACTATACTATCAATCAAATGAATCGCTTAAGCGATTCGGCGTACAAAGCAAACACGCTCGTTCCTAAACCGCAATCGAAGGTAATCGTTGCCTTCATACCTCAGGCAATCTTCTTATCGAAGAGGCAAAGAAAACTCTTCTGGCAAGATCCTACCCAGCTTTACCCGCAGTACTCAAGGCAAGGTGCCGTCAGCATCGACCCTAATGCTGCAGCTAATGAAGCGCCCTTTGTCGACTGGCGCCGAACGGTTGCGCGCGTTGACGGCAGCCTGATAACTGAGATCAAGAACCTCGCTCCATCTGTGACCGGCGTTCAAATCGACGACGACGAAGCGCGTAAATTTCACGATCTCAAACCTGTCGTTAAAGGTTATGTTCTAGGACGGTTTCTCGAAGGCACCAAAATCGATCTCGTAAGCCCACCGCCAGGCGTGACAATAGAACTTAATGGCACGCCGGAGGAGGACAGGATCAACTTCACTATCAAGTCCGACGAGCCAATTCCGTCGGGTACGAATCTGAACATTCGTGTATTCAATTCACAAGGCACCCAAACCTTCATCAAGTCAGTTGCCTTTAACACTCCCGGCCCGACGCTCGATGATCCCGATCCGCAGGAAGGAGATAGGGGCACGGAAAGTCTTTCCGTAACTCTCAAAGGAAAAAATTTCATTGAGGGAATTACTGAGGTGCAGCCACCTACCGGTAAAGGTGTGCGCCTCGTGGATCAAACGTTCGTGTCAGACGAAGAGATTACGATCACCCTGAAAATAGACGCGGTGGCTGATGAGTTTGTCAAACTGAGGGTTATGAATGGAGACGTCTCAAGCAATACAGTCAAATTCAAAACGAAGGCGCCATGATACCTGAGGATCGAGGTTTACGAACTGGGGGGTCCCCAAGACGATAAGGATAGCAAAGGCGATAAAGTCAGGAGGAAGATTAGATGGCGACTAAGAAAGATAACCGCGCAAGTTCCGGAAGCAAGAAAAACGGACGCGCAAGTTCCGCAAGCAAGAAAGGCGGACGCGCACGTTCCGCCAGCAAGAAGGGCGGACGTGCCAGTTCCGGAAGCAAGAAAGGCGGGCGAGCCTGAACTGATGTTTCAGAACGCCGCAACGAATGAAGAGATACCGGTTCCAAAATCGAAAAGTTAACTATTCCTGCGTCAAAGATTCAAGTTTTACCCCTCAGAGCTCCTACTATTGCCGAAGTGGCGTGCTGTAGATCCAAACTGATGAGCCAAACCATGAATCACGCTGGTTTACAGTTGATCGATCTTTCGCGGGGCTTCGTCTTCAGTCGTACCAGGACAGTGTTGGCATTTGGACCACCGGCTTGTGAAGCACCGGCAGACTATTACAGAATAGTGAGCAACTTCAGAAAGGATAAATCATGTCAGTCTTAAAACAAGGGTCATCAGGACCAGATGTAACTGCACTACAGAACAACCTCAAACAACTTGGCTTCGATCCAAACGGTGTGGACGGAACCTTTGGTCCCGGCACTGAAAAGGCGCTGATTGCCTTTCAAAAAAGTAAAGGGTTAACGCCGGATGGGAAGGCCGGGCCGGCAACAATGGCTGCACTGCAAGCTCGCGCTGCTGGAGGAACCGAAACAGCCGCCGGCAGTGGAGGAGATGCTTCGGCGACTGCCTCGTCGGGCACCGCGGCATCCGGCGCCAGTGTTTCAAATCTGAACCTGGCCGCTTTGACCGGTCTTCTTCCCGCGTCTGTTATTGCTCAAATTCCCGAAACCGCGGAAAAGTTTGGCATTACGAGCGACCTCCGGCTGGCTCATTTCCTGGCGCAGTGCGCTCTCGAGTCAGTCGAATTTACCGCCACGGTTGAGAATCTAAATTACCGGGCCGCGCGCCTTTCGCAAATCTTTCCCAAGTATTTCAGGAATGTAGACACTAACCTCTACGCCAACAATCCCGCCAAGATCGCGAACCGGGTATATGCCAACCGAATGGGCAACGGCGATGAAGCATCGGGCGATGGGTTCAGGTTCCGCGGTCGCGGCTACATTCAACTAACGGGGCGGAACAACTACACCAGCTTCACTAACTTTATTGGCGAAGACTGTGTGACCAATCCTGATCTGGTGGCCACCACTTACCCGTTGGCTTCCGCGGGATTCTTTTTCAACTCAAACAAGATCTGGGCGGTGTGCGATCAGGGTTCGAGCGATGCCACTGTCCTTGCAGTCTCGACTCGAGTGAACGGCAATCCACCACATGCCGTTCCTGAAAGGACGAAGTACTTCAAGAAGTTTTTCAACGCGTTGACGTAGCGCGTTTTTGACCAGTTCACATCTAGTCATTAGTTGACCGTGCAGATCGAGCGACGAGGAGTCGACGACTACTCTAGTTCTCGCGGCTGAACTGTGTTTTCGCTAAATAAAAGTTCGCTATCAGCTGAACCTGATGCGAACCTGAAAGCAAGGACCAAGGCGATTGAGGAGATCAAATAATGCTGAGTTTGCCAATTAACGCAACCACTTTCAAAAAAACTTTCTTTGACGGGAACGGGAACCTTGAAATTAGCACTGACCAGGACACCTGGAAGTCAATCTATGACTCCGGGCAGCCATTTACTAAAGATAATCAGAAGCTGGCCCAGATCAAGCTTGGGATGGCGGCAACCAAGCCCTTTCAGTTTGGTCAGCCTGGAACTAATGGCCTTAAGCTTTCTCTGGGCATCAGCGGCGAAGCCAATGGAAGCGTCAAACTCATTTGGCCTGGCGCCACCGATCCGTTGATTGATGCGTACCAGCTGAACGAATTCCTTACGCCAGGCCGACTCTATGCGGCGATTATTCTGTCGGCCAAGGCAGATGCCTCGGTCAAAGGAAGTACGACCCTCTTTAGCGGTCCGTTAAAAGCTGATTTTGGAGTTGGTGCGGGTGCAAACGCCGGTTACGACCGGCTGGTCTTGTTCGACGCAACTCGACCGGCACGAGAAGTCCTCGGTGAACTGTTTGGCGGAGTTCGTTTGCCGCAGGCGGTTGACCCTGGTGATGTACTCGCTCCCGGAGAGATTTTGGCGTTCAGGTATGGCGGATACCTGAATCTCAGCGCTTCGGTCGCGTGGGGATATTCTTTCACGGGAACGCGCGACTATAAGGCACTCGATCTGAATCTGGCGATTGACTACGCTGTCCGCCTGGCGGCCAGCGCTTCTTTTGACTACCGCCTTGCTGGTGAGTTTAGCATCGAGAGGCGAAGAGGCAAGGATGCGAACTCGGCACACATTGTAGTGCGCAAAGGCCGTGAGTCGTCGACGCAATTCGCGGCGGATTTTGGATTCGAAGCTGAAGCTAATCTCAGCGGGTTGCCCGATAGTCCCGATAAGTTGCTTTCCGCGCTACTAGGGACCGATGCCAAGTCTATCCTTCAAGTGCTCGCCACCGTTGAGGAAAACAGCACGCTGGAAGGACTTGAGAAGAGCGTGGGCAAACTGGCGAAGAAGTTTATCTATGATCGCGCCGGCGAATGGATCGGGAAAGCGCTCGACGAGACAACGGTCAAAGAATTTCTGGCTGCGGTGCATCAAGTAGTCACCGAATATCAGGGCATTGATGATCGAATCATTCACCTTTATGAGGACTTTCTTGATAACAAAGTTCCCGGTCTTGAAGCGTCGCTCAACCTTTTACTTGGGGTTGGAACTCAACAAGATCTTCAGCGAATTACTGACGGAGACACCTGGGACCTGATTCGGCGCCTTTGGAACGAAAAGTTCAACGACCTGCTGCTTAAGGAAACGGAGTTTGAGCAATTCTCGGAGTTCGTGAAGAAGGTAAAGGAATTTCTGGATGGAGGCGTGGCCAAGAACGTGCGCGACTTCATCGCCAGTGTAAAGAAAGAATTCCCGCTTGATGGCCTGTTGAACCAGTTAGCCAAATACGACACCCCGGACGAACTCAAGGCCCTGGCCGATGAGAAGTTGCAGGCATTCGTTGGACGGATCATTGGGCGCACCTTTGCGGAACTTTCGGGCAACGCTGATTTCCAGCGGGCTTTGAAACAAATCCAGGCTGTCAGGGACAAGATTGATCAATTCCGCAAGACGTATGCGAAAGCTGTAAAGTTGGCGGCGCATCAATCAGTCGCGTTCCATCTCAACTACTTATACAAACGCGCTTCTAAAGGTGAGTCGCTGCTGGACGTTGAAATAGATATCAGCACAACTGAAGGAGCAAGACTGGCCGAGCTCGCCCTCAGCGGAGATTTCACCGGCGTACTCAAAGGATATAACCCTCAGCTAGTTCGCATCAACAAGGGAAAATTCACGCATGAGGTGACCAGAAGCGCTCAGGTAAACATCAGTATCTTCAATTGGAACTACAAAGGGATTGTCGAGCTGGTGCAAAACTCTCAGCATTCGGTCGAGACCGTAGAGCGCGGCTTGCTTCACGTTTACTCGATTGACACCAGTATTAGTCAAACTACTGAAAAAGATTGGAAGAAACTGAAGGAAGCGGTTCGAAGTAACTTCCTCCTCAGCATAGTCGGCCAGAGTCCACAACCGGCTGGGTCGCCGGACTCTGCCATCGGACCTGAAAATGAATACTTGATTGAAACCATTCGCAGCGTCACTGCGAAATACGATCTCCTGTTCGAAGATGACCGAACCAAGGCAGCTGAGCTAACTCAGTATCTTCAGTTAGCGGAGTACCTCCGATTAATTCCCAGCGCCCCACAAACGGTGAACGACATTGAGGTGCAATTCCCACAGGGACTCGGCAAGGTTTCAGTCAAGTATGTAGTGAACTATGACGATGCGGCCGTCCGCAACGGACTAATCGGTCCGGGTAGTGAAGATCTCAGTCGCTTCGCGCGGCTGACTGCGAGGGGACTGGTGGCGGCGAAGTACACGGGCATGAGGGACAACGACTGGCTGGCTCCCATGGGCTTTGCCTTCCTGGATCAGGGGCTCTATGACGCATTTCACAATATTGGTAATCCGGAAGCCTTCGCCCAGAAGACTGTGACAGTTTCTCTGCCAGACTGGTTCGTGGCGGGTGGAAAGAAAGTCGTCCTGCGCAAGAGTGATCTCTGGGTGCTCGCCAAGTTCTACAAGGTCGAGGACAAATTCGTCGAGCGCCTGATGAAGCTTCGGGGACTCGTGAAGTTGGCGCCCGGTGCGAGGATTCCGGAAGAAGATCTGCGCGACGCGGCGAGGCACTTTGTGGACATGGCCGATGATCTGGACGAAGAGGGTGGCACCAATACTTTCTTTGCGGTCTTCGATCAATTGGCCCAGAGAGGCCAAAGTGCCGGCGGCACGCGCAAGTCAGCCGTAGTGATCGAGATCACGCCGCCCGGAGCCAACGCCAAAAAGGTCACCAAGTACCTGATGGCCTAACACCCGGGGACTGATTACTTTCCGAAGCTCTTTGGCTGGGTGTGGATTAGCCCGGTATAATGCTTCTCACCTTGGCGCCAGACAACGATAATCCATCTCAATTTGCACGCGCCGCACCAGTTTTGGGCAAAGACTGGTGCGGACTTTTTCTCCCGATCACCACGCCATTTCGAAGCGATGGCAAGCTTGATCTGGAGGGTTCATCGGCCAACATCAGGAAATGGAACCAGCTGGGAGTCGCAGGCTATGTGGTCCTGGGGTCAACCGGTGAGCGCGTCCATTTGGACGAACGAGAGTACGTAGACGTGATCGAGGCAGCACGCCTGGAGGTACCTGCTGGATTCGCTTTCATCGCGGGTGCTGGCCAGCAAAGTACCAGCGGAACCATCGCTGAAATCAAGCGCGCCGCGTCGGCAGGAGCCGATGCCGTTCTCGTGCTCACGCCCCACTTTTACCGGGCCGCTATTACTCCCGCCGTTCTGATTAAACACTACAACGAGATTGCCGATGCTTCGGCAGTGCCGCTCATTCTCTACAGCATGCCCGCGCTTACCGGAATCAAAATCGAACCCGAGACAGCGGCGCGTTTGAGTGCTCATGAAAACATTATCGGCCTCAAAGACAGCTCTGCCGACATCTCCGGACTTCAGGAAGTCATCAGCATGGCGAACAAAGACTTTGCCGTGTTTACCGGCAATGGAACTGTATTTTTTGAAGGCTTGCGGGCCGGTGCACGCGGGGGAATTCTCGCGGTGGGTTGCGTGGCGCCGGCGCTGTGTGGCGCGATTTCTGCCGCGGCGAATCTCGGAGAGATGGACCGAGCGGCACTATTGCAAGCGGCACTGACGCCGCTCGCGACTGCGGTAACTACGAAGTTTGGCATTGGCGGCTTGAAAGCGGCGTTGGAAATGAGGGGTTACGCGGGAGGTCTGCCGCGCGCGCCGCTAAGAGCTCCGGATGAAGCGGCGCGCAGGGAGATCAAAAGCTGTTTGGAAGACGCTGATAACGCACTTCACGAGCTTGCAGGCACAGGAGCTGGGGCGACTCACTAGCATCGGGTTCAAAGAAGTTACCGCAGATCTTCGCAATTTACCCCGATTACCTGGAGCTTGAATTACAAGTTGATTCGTGCAGATTCTTAATCTCCTTTGCCTCAAAAGTTGCCAACGGTTTGGAAAACGTCGCGAAGCGATCTTATTAGCACCGGGGCTTTAGCCCGGTGATCCAAGGACGTTGTTCCGCCTCCAACCGTTTCAACGGTTTTCCGCACCTCAGTAAACCGTTAAAACGGTTAGGCAGCTGGGTTGGCTTCTGGATCACCGGGCTGAAGCCTGGTGTTAATGAGATCGCTGCCGCGTAGACCAGTGAGCAGACTTTTGAGGCAAAGCTTTTAACCAGTGTAATGGCTTAACCTATGGATAATCATTTGGTTCTCGCCGGCCAGTCGTCACTGGACAAGACGAACATACCGCGTAGAATTGCGCTTGAGATGTCTACGTCGGGAGTGAATACAAATTGAGCACCGCCGAACCTGCCTGTTACAGCACCCCTGAAGAATCAGGCCTGCGGGTCGAAACTCTTTCTTTCGATCGCATTCCGCATCAGACACGTCTCTTCCTCGACTACCTGCGCGACCCCACCGCGTTACGAGAATTTTATCCGGCTGCGGTTCGTTTCCATCATGAGTTACCGGCGCGCGCTGCGGAAGTTCTGACCGCCCATACAACCGACCGCAGCGCAGTATGCGACGCGCTCCTGGATCTGAATGCCTCATGGGGCGCGGGGGAAGAAACTTTCAGGAATATCCAGCTCTTACGCGAAGCGGATTCGGTGGCTGTCGTCTCAGGCCAGCAGGCCGGGTTGTTTTCCGGTCCGCTGTACACGATCTACAAAGCACTGTCCGCGGTGAAACTGGCAGGTTGCCTGTCTCAAAGGAAGACCAAAGCTGTGCCGGTCTTTTGGATCGCAACTGAAGATCATGATTTTCCTGAAGTTGCGAAAGCGGAGTTTATCGGTCGGGATTGCCGCCTGGCTAATGTGGAAGTCACTTCCGACCTGCACCGCGAGGGCCAGCCGGTCGGCCGGGTGGTGATTGATGATTCAATCACACGCGTGCTCGATGAGTTGCTGAACACTCTACCCGTTTCGGAATTCACGCCGGATCTTGAAGCGGTGCTGCGTGATGCGTGGCGGCCAGGACGTGGATACGGCGAAGCCTTCGCGCGGATGATGACCTCGCTGCTGGGCCGTCATGGTTTGGTGCTTCTCGATCCTCTCGATAGGCGACTTAAAGCACTCGCGGCTCCGCTTTACGCCCAGGCGGCACTGCGCGCGCATGAGATTGCCACGGCTATCGAAGTCCGCAGCCGGCGGCTGGTTGAAGCGGGTTACCACGCCCAGGTCACAGCTTCCGAGAATTCATTTCCGTTGTTTCTCCACGACGAAGCCGGTGCCCGTCACGCCGTCACCAGAACTCCGGATGGAAAGTATTCGACCAAGCAAGATGATCGAGCGTATGCGGCAGAAGAATTATCTGAGATGGCCCTGGCCCAGCCGGAGCGTTTCAGTCCAAACGTGACGCTGCGCGCGGTGGTCCAGGATTTCCTGTTGCCGACGATTGCTTACTATGGCGGGGCCGCGGAAGTTGCTTACTTTGCACAGACCGCGGAAGTTTATCGTTTACTCGAAAGGCCCATCACTCCGATTCTTCCGCGCTCCAGTTTGACGATGATTGAATCGCACACCGGCCGAGTGCTGGAGCGTTACGGTCTTTCGCTGGAGGATTTGTTTGCCGGTCCGGAGAGTGTGCTGAAGCGTGTCGTTGAAGAATACCTTGGGGCAGATACGGCGAAGTCCTTCGTCAGCACTGAGGATACAGTAAATCGTCAACTCGACGAGCTACGCGAAAAACTGCGCAGTGTTGATCCCACCCTGGCCGATGCCCTCGAAACCGGTCGGCGAAAAATCAACTATCAGCTCGAGGGTTTGCGCACCCGTTTTCATCGGGCTCAAATGGCGCGAGACGAGGCGGCGCAGCGGCAATTGTTGCGGGCCTTTGAACAATTGTATCCAAACAAGGATTTGCAGGAGCGCCACATCAACATCACTTCGCTACTGGCGCGTCACGGGCGATATGTCATCGACTGGATCTACAACGCGATAAATATCGGATCGGATGAGCACCAGATTGTCTATTTGTGATTGCCGATTCCCGATTGCCGATTGAAACCCTCGATCGTTGTCCTATAACTCGAATGCGAACGTCATCATTATCTCAAATCGGCAATCGGTAATTGGAAATCGGCAATGTCTAAAATCCGCCTTCTCCCCGATCACGTTGCCAACCAAATTGCCGCCGGTGAAGTGGTTGAGCGTCCGGCTTCAGTGGCGAAGGAGTTGGTGGAAAACGCGGTCGACGCGGGCGCGAAACGCATCACCATAGATGTCGAAGCGGGCGGGCGCAGGCTTCTCAAAGTGTCGGACGATGGCGAGGGTATGGTCCGAGACGATGCGGTCATGGCCTTTGAACGTCACGCGACTTCCAAGATCGCCAAGTCCGAAGACCTCAGCTCCATCAGTACGCTCGGTTTTCGCGGCGAAGCTCTTGCTTCAATTGCGTCAGTGGCGCGGGTGGAACTCACCACCAGCACCGAAGCAGGCGCAGCCACTCGGGTTGTGATCGAAGGCGGCAAGATGCGCGACGTCAACGATGCAGCCCACCCGCGCGGCACCACGCTCGTAATTCGCGATCTCTTTTTCAACGTTCCAGCCCGCCGGAAGTTTTTGCGTTCGGAAGCCACGGAGAGTTTTCACCTGACCAATCTCGTGACTCATTACGCGCTGGCCCATCCTGAAATAGCTTTCACACTTACCAACAATGGCCGCGAAGTGCTTCGCGTCGCTGCGGCGAATGACTTGCGCGAGCGCGCCTATCAGATTTTTGGAGCCGAATTCCTGGATAACCTGCTTGAGGTTGACGGCGGACATCTGCAGGTGGCGCGCGTGAGCGGCTACGTCTCCGCCCCGCGTGACCGGCGCACGTCCCGAGATGCCCAGTATCTATTTGTGAACGGCAGATTTGTTCGCGATCGCCTGATTGCGCGTGCGTTATCCGAGGGCTATCGCGCAGTTTTGCCACACGGCGTATATCCTGCAGCGCTGCTTTTTATCGCCACGCCCCTCGAAGAAGTTGATGTAAATGTCCATCCCGCCAAGACCGAAGTCCGCTTCCGGCGCTCCGCCGCAGTTGCAGATGCAGTGCGAGAATCAGTCCGTGCGGCGTTAGCGAGCGCGGGCTACGTGCGGAAAGAGGCTAACGAGCTGTCATCCGTTGCGGTTGATCAACCCGAGTCGGTTCCTTTCGCTAACGCAAGGTCGGCCAGCGCGGATGTTCAAGAACCCGCAACGCAGTCACAAATCGAATTCAGCTCACCCCCAGTCGATGACGATGCGCCGCCGTTGCCAGTGTCAGAACCGCATTCGCCAGGAGCTGTCCAAAGTCCAACGTCCCAGGTCCAAAGCCAACAGTTTCCTGCGACCGCGGGCGTGCGGGGTCCCCAGCGGGGCAGCCCCGATGGGGTGCTCGACTCGCCCGCAATGAGCGCGCAGCGCGAACCACGGGTCGTTAGTTTCCCAGACGTTATTGCGCCGATCCCGCCCTCAACATTAGCCGGCAGTGCGACACAACTGCCGCCACTCAATTCCGCCGGCAAGTACGCGCGTGAAGTCCCAGTCGAATCGCTCTCGCCGGACATCCGCCCGCTCGGCCAGCTCGACGAGAGTTTCATCATCGCCACCGACAACGACGGGCTGCTCCTGATCGATCAGCACGTGGCCCACGAACGCATCCTGTTCGACAAGTATCGAGGGCTTGAATCCACGCGACTCGCCGAATCGCAGCATCTATTGATTCCCGAGACTTTTGATCTCACGCCCGCACAGGCCGCAGTGTTCGATTCAATTGCGAAGGAGTTGGAAACCTACGGCTTCGAACTAATGCGTTTGTCGGGTCGCACGGTAGCGATTAAAGCAACGCCGGCTGACTTGCCTGCCAGCGAAGCCCGCAACATGCTCGCAGAAATTCTGGATACGGTGGATGTGGAGAAGAAGGGAAGTGCGCGCGAAACATTGCGGGATGACATTGCCGCCTCGCTGGCGTGTCACGCGGCCATCAAAGTAAATATGCCGCTGACGACGGAGAAGATGCGCTGGCTCATCGATCGACTTTTGCGGACTTCTTCGCCGACTACTTGCCCTCATGGCCGTCCGGTGATTCTCCGCCTGGCCACACGCGACATTCTCAAAGGCTTCCACCGGATCTGACCACGTAGTCTTTCGAAATAATTATTTATTGACGGCTACCTGGGCTTGTAATATCGTGCGCGCACCCCAGGGCCTCGCCCGCAATGCAGACAGAATAATCAGAACCACGCACCCTGCCCAATGAGTAAGAATGATTAACCTGGTGAGTGGTACAGAGGCGTCACCATGTTCAAAGATGTCCCAACTGCTATTACCACTATCGCGGCTGTCTTAACCGGCGTTCTGGGAGTTTTCAAATACTTCCAGTACAAAACTCGCCGCGACAAAATCATGGCCGTCAGGCAGAGCTTTGAGGGGGTCGTCAAGTCCCTGGCCTCCAAGGACGATGTCGAAAGGAGCGCTGGAGCTATTCTGCTGCGACGGTTTTTCGACCACAGGTCTGAAGTGGGAATTGCCGGCAAGCCTTATTGGAAAGCAGCCGTTGATGTGAGCGCCGCCATTCTCAGGAACCAGGAACGAGGAAATTTTCAGAAGTTGCTGGCTGATGGTCTCGCATATGCACCGAGTCTGGAACGGACGGACTTGCAAAGAACCAACTTGCAGTTTGCCTATCTTGGCGCACGCGATATTCCACGGCCGGGGTGGTATCGTCGACTAAGGCGGAGGGATTCCGCTTTTGAGACCATTATCACCGATTTAAGTTATGCGGATTTCTATCGTGCCGATCTTTCTCATGCGTCACTTCGTCGCGCCAGAGTTGAAGGCGCGGTGTTCTATCAGGCGCGCATGCATCATACGGTGTTAAGGGACGCAAATCTGCAAGGCGCCAATTTCTATGAGGCTGATTTGAGGGGCGCGAATTTTAAAGGGGCCCACCTGAAAAACGCGAATTTTTTCGGCGCAAAAAACCTCCCCGAGGGTCTCAAGGCCAAGCTCGATGAAGATTCTCTGTATAAGGATGACGAGCCATTCAAGCCAGAAGGTCACCAGGCCTCCACAGGCAAGTTGCGGATCTTTGTCAGCAAGCCGGGGATCCTGAACGGGCAGCAGCAGCACTATCTCTCGATGCTTAAAATAAAACTGGAACGGGAAGGCATGATTGCGAGGGCCATTGAGCGGTCCGACTATCCCAACTTTGGCACAATTGGCGAGATTCAAAGAGCAATGGATGAATGCGTCGGGGCGGTCGTGCTTGCCTTCAAGCAACTGGAAGTGCGCGACGGATCCTGGCGATCAGGCACGCCTGAGGAAAAACAAATTAAGGGTCGATCCTTTTCAAGTCCGTGGAATCAAATTGAAGCCGGCATGGCCGCGATGCTTAACATTCCCATCCTGGTTCTTTGCCAACGGGGAATAGACGACGATATTTTCGATCCTTTCGCAAATGTCGATGCCATTCATAGAGCTTTCATAGATGAGGACTGGGAGGCAGGCGCATTTTCCGAGCAATTTCAAGCCTGGTGTGCGGAGGTAAGCGAACACAGCCAAACCAGTACAAACCGATAGCCGAGTCAACTTTGAGACGTCGAGCAATCCATCTATGATGGCGTATATTGAAAGCAAGGAGATATTAAGATGTACACCGCGCTCTTTCTTTGTTCAGCCATCGTTCTGATCGGTTTCACTATGTCGTGTCAGATTGCCGGCGCCTCCGCAACTACGATTCCGGATCCGGCGGTTGATGCGCCACTAGCCACCGAAAAAGGCGAGCAGACTGCCGTGTTGGCAGGTGGATGCTTCTGGGGTGTCGAAGCGGTCTTCGAACACGTCAAGGGAGTTTCGCACGCGAAGTCGGGATATTCCGGCGGCACGGCATCAACTGCGAATTATGACAAAGTCAGCATGGGCCGGACTGGTCATGCCGAAGCCGTTCATGTGACTTACGACCCCTCGCAGGTTACGTACGGCCAACTGCTGAAAGTTTTCTTTTCCGTGGCCCACGATCCAACCGAACTAAATCGCCAGGGGCCGGATACGGGGCCACAGTATCGCTCGGCGATCTTCTACGCGAACGAAGATCAAAAGCGGATCGCGAATGCTTACATTGCGCAGCTAGACAAGGCGAAGGTGTTCGGAAAGAAGATTGTGACGCAAGTAGTCCCGCTCGATGCGTTTCATGATGCGGAGGCCTATCACCAGGACTACCTTGTCAATCATCCCGATCAGCCTTACATCGTGATCAACGATCTGCCAAAGGTTGAGAATCTGAAAAAGCATCACCCGGCGTTATACAAGGAGAAGTAATCCTAAGTACTGTGCTTCCCCCGCTTGAACCAAACGTTGAATTCGTGACGACAATTCAACGAGCCTGCGGAGCGGGCTTGGTAAGTGCATTAGATTAGAGACCCGCCAGCGTATCCATCGTTAATTTCAGATCAGTGAAATCTGGTAGCAGCGCATCGGGATTGTGTGCGAGGAGCTCGTCGCGTGAGTAGAAGCGGCCGGTGCCCACGATCAAGGTGCGCGCGCCAAAGTGTTTGGCGCAGTCAATGTCATTGGTAGTGTCGCCGATGACGATAAACTGCGCGGGCGCGAGGTCCATTTGCAGAGTCTCACGAATACGGTCGGCCGCAAGGGTGGGCAAGTCGCGCCGGTCATGTGATTCATCGCCGAAAGCCCCGGGCAAATCGAAGAATTCCGAAAGGCCCACCGCACTCATCTTCAGGTAAGCCGCCGGCTCTATGTTGCCGGTAACCAGAGCTGAGTGATACCGCGGATGAGCAGAAACGGCCTCAAGCACTTCACGCACACCCGGAAGCAGTTCAAAAACTTCCTCGCCATTGCTCGCAAACTTGTGCATGGCTTTCATGTAGCTCTCGCGCAACGCGGGCACTCGCCGGCGAATCTCCTCGTGAGTAAATCCCTCAAGCTTTAGGGCTTCGCCGACAATCTGCAGGTCGGTCATCCCTGACACCTTCATTTGCGGCAACTGCCCCGCAGTACCGAAAACCTCTTCCAGCATGGGAATTGTGTAGTCTTTGAACCCTCCCACGCGCTTGGTGCGCATGAGTGTGCCGTCGATGTCCCAGAGAAGAATTCGTAAGGATGAAGGAGGAAGGCGGAAGGCGGAAGAGGCACTCTCCCGGGTCAGGCCTTCCGCGCCTTCAGCAGCCATCCGCGTCACATTGTTGTCATCCTTCATACGTCAGCCCTCATCCTTGATTCTCCGGCCTCATCCTTACTCTATTACTGCCAGCACATCGCCGGCGCTAACGGTTGCGCCGACTTCGGCGTTCATAGAAACAACAACTCCAGCCTTCGGCGCTTTCATTTCGTTTTGCATCTTCATTGCTTCCACGACCACGACGCCTTCGCCGGCTTCAACCTGAGCTCCTGCCTCGACCAGAACTCGCACAACTTTTCCCGGCATCGGCGAAATAATTCGAGCTGTGCCCGCCCCGTGGGCCGCGGCTGTTTCTCCGCTCCGCAAACGCCTGGGATCGATTACGGTCGCATCATACGAGTGCCCGCCGAGTGTTACGTCAAACACGGCTGTGGCCGCGTGTGAACCCTGGCGGTTTTCAACTCTTACTTTGGAAACGCGGTTGCCTGACAAAATCAGGTATTGACCGTCGCCGACTTCGCGTACTTCAATTTCATACCTGCGGCCGTCAACTTCTGCCGCCGCACTCTCTCCTTCGTTGAGTGTTAACGAAACGTCGTGCTCTCGATCCGACAAATGTACTTTGAGTTTCATCCTATTAATCGCGCGAGCCTTTGCTGCTCGGTCTCACCGCGGATCGTGCATCATGCAAGGCAGCGCGCCCGGAAATCTTCCAGCGCGACTGTTGTTCAGGAGCAGGCGGGCGATTGACGGAGCGTTTTTGCAGAAGGGAATAGTGAATAGCCGCAGCGATTATCGCGAGGTCGTGCACTTGCCGTTCGGGACCGCTCGGCTCAGATCCTTCAACCTGCGCCGTTTCCCGGCGCGAATTAAAGCGCGAGATGAAACCGGTATCGAGTTGCCCCGAGATGAATTCCTGATCACGAATAATTTCACGGAAGAAGGGAAGCGTTGTCTTGATTCCGCCAACTTCGTATTCGTCAAGCGCCCGGCGTAAACGATCGACGGCTTCATCCCGCGTCCGCCCCCAGGCCGAAAGTTTTGAGACGAGGGGATCGTAGTGAATGGAAACATCAGAATTGGCTTCGACGCCGCTGTCATCGCGAATGCCGGGTCCGGACGGAACACGCAAATGTGAAATCGTTCCTGGTGAAGGGAAGAAACTGTTATCCGGATCTTCGGCATAAACGCGGCACTCGATCGCATGGCCCTGCCAGCGAATTTCATCCTGCGAAAGCGAGAGCGGCGCACCGCCGGCAACTGTGATCTGTTCGCGGACGAGATCGATGCCGGTAACAAGTTCCGTAACCGGGTGTTCCACCTGAAGCCGCGTATTCATCTCCAAAAAGTAAAATTCGCGAGTGGAATCGGAAACGAGGAATTCAACTGTGCCCGCCCCGACGTAGTTCACGGCCCGGGCCAGTTTTACTGCAGCCTGACCCATGCGTTCGCGTAGTCCGGGTTCATTGATGGGCGAGGGACATTCTTCGATTACCTTTTGATGCCGCCGCTGGATTGAGCATTCGCGCTCGCCAAGATGAACAACGTTCCCCTGGCGGTCGCCGAAAACCTGAATCTCAATGTGCCGCGGACGCTCTACTGCTTTTTCCAGATAAAGCGCGTCGTCACCAAACGATGCTGCCGCTTCCGACTTTGCGTTTGCAAAAGCGGACGCTAACTCATCGGCGGTGGCGACCAGGCGCATGCCCTTGCCGCCGCCGCCGGCCGAAGCCTTCAACATGATTGGATAACCAAACTGTAGCGCGGTGCGCTCTGCTTCCGCGAGTGAACTTAATGGTTCGACGGTACCCGGAACAATCGGCAAACCCGCTTCGACGGCCGCGCGCCGGGCGCTGGTTTTGGAACCCATCACCCGCATTGCCTCAGGACCGGGGCCAATAAAGATGAGACCTGCTTCGCCGGCGGCCTGGGCGAAGTCCGCGTTCTCAGCGAGGAAGCCATAGCCAGGATGAATTGCCTGGGCGCCGGTTGTTCTGGCCGCCGCAATGATTCGCTCGCCATTGAGATAGCTTTCGACCGAAGCAGCTGGACCAATGCAAACGGCTTCATCACTCAGCGCTACGTGCACGGCCATGGCATCGGCTTCGGAGTAAACGGCGACTGGCGAGATGTTCAGATCTCGACAGGCTCGAATAATTCGAACTGCAATTTCTCCCCGGTTGGCGATTAGGATTTTGCTGATCATTAAGCTGAGTAGGAGGACAGTTGCGAAATCCGAATCAGATCTGTTTTTGAAGATTAGGACCGGAAAATAGCAACACCCTGCAGAGTATACAGGGTGTTATTAGACGCAGAAACCGGCGACTCTCGTTACGGCTGACGTGGCTGAGCGACGGTCGTCGGCGCGCCTCGTCGTGCATCAGAGGCTCTGGAGATCACACCATCCTTAACAATCAAGTCGTCTTCAGTGCCTAGGACCTTGTCGGCGCCTGGCAGCGGCAGGACGTAGTTTGTAAAAGACAATGCTTCGTTTGGAATGTCTTCACTGACCGTCAGGGCGGCATCGCGAATGACGACGCCACGCAGAGGTTGTGGCTTCTGTTGGACCGCGACTTCAGCACTGGCCTTGTAAGCGGAGGTGTCGATGCTCAGAAGCGCGGCGGCGAGCGTTCCATCTGCGTCCGGGAGTCGGTGAAGATCTTTCAGTTCGCTCGGCAGCGTTCCAAACTCTTCCCGATAATCGCTCAGCGCGCGATCGATTCGGTAGCCCTGCGCGTATTCGCCGGCCCTGATCCCATCCAGGCGATGACGCAAACGCTCGGGAACGGTGACTCCGATCAGTACCAGAATCAATAGAGGAACTGACGCTGAGGCCAACAGGCCTCCACGGGCGTAACGTGCGCCACAAAAACTCGCGGGCGATTGAACGATGGAGCGGTAGAGCTTCCGGCCACCAAAAGCTACCAGCAATGTAAGCGGAATCATTACCCACTTGAGCCGCCAGGCAGCCGTTTCCCCAGCCGAGACCCATGACCAGAAATCAAGCGGGACCATAGAAAGAAATGCCAGGTTTGATTTTGCGCCTCTTGATGAACGTTCAGTCAGGGCTATAAATGTCTGTCCGAGAAATGCCAGCATCATCACTGTTCCCGTGACTGCGAGCAGGAGGGAACGGCCGTAGGAAGGAAGTTCTCTTTCTGGTCTGGGGAGTGGCTCGCCAACAGCGCGTGCGCCGCAGGCCTGGCAGCCGTTGCTCATTGCAGTATCGGATTTATGACCGCAGCAGGGGCAGATTGTCACGTCGTTTAATACCTCAAATACAGCAGCAGATTGATAGTTGCCTGTGCCCTAACCGGCTTTGTGCACTAACGGCTGTTCGGCTCGTCGTTCGGGCCCGGGGTTCGATGCGGAAAGAGCGGGGCGCGTCTCTTCGTCATTTTTTTCAGTCTGTTTTTTATTCAACTCAAACCACGTGTGATACATGCGGTGAGCGAAAGTCCAGTAAGAACCCACTGCAAGTACCCACAGGACGGCCGGCATTCTGTTGGCGAAGAAATTTGTCGAACCCGGATGGGTGCTTAGGGCGCCGATTATGAAAAGAACCACTCGCTCAGGCCGGCGCAAAAACCCCACGTCACATTTCGGGATTAAACTCTCGGCCCTGGCGCTCGCGTAGCTTACCATAACTGACCCCATTAGTCCTGCGCCCGCAAGGAAAACATTCAGGGTCGAGTGAAACTGTGTATCCCGGGCGTAAAAGACCATTAAGCCGACAAAAACAACCATGTCGGAGAGGCGATCCAGCGACGAATCCAGGAAGCCGCCGAATCGAGTAACGCGCCCCGAAAGCCTGGCCACCTGCCCGTCGAGCATGTCAAAAAGGTTGGCAACGATCAGGACGATCCCGGCCCAGAAAAAGTAGCCGAAGCCAAAAAGGAGCCCCGAACCGACATTGATAGCTACACCGATGACCGTGAGAAAGTTTGGGTTTATGTGGCCATAGGCGAGCCAGCGCACCATCGCGTCGATGATTCTTTGCGCACCGCGTCCGATAGCACCCACAAACATTCTCTTATCGTTGCTCCAGTTAGGACATTATGCCGAAAAAAATTGAGACTTCACAGTGATTATTGCCAGAACAAGCGGCGAATTTTAGGGAGGAGCTGTGACGGTGTCAAGGTAAAGAGCTTTGGGGTGTTGGGAGTAATTGTGTATTCCTGCCAGTTGCGTGACGCGGGGCACTAACCCGAACGTCAGGGACGGCTCATTAATTCACCTCTACTTCCGTTCCGAGCTTCTAAGGTGCCTGGTTGTCTGTTCCGTCACGCTGAAGGGTGAATCGATGAATTCGCTCGTATCGGCGGAGCGCAGGGCCGGAGGGTTTCCGCCTTCTTCAAAGCTCTTCGGTCCCTTTTGCGCCTCCCGATTTGCAATCTCCACCAGTCTCTTGCTCACCACGGCGCCATTTACGATGAGCGCTATACCCAGGAAGAAGGGAATCACTCCAGCAATCCATATTCTACTGAGTATCTCCGCCTCGTCGGGCGAAACAGTAGCGACGATCCCCTGCATGAAGAAATACAGAAAGATTGATAACGCCATGCCAAGGCTACTCACGATTACCCCGGCCTTGATTTCTTTGTAACGTTTGATCTCCGGCGTAATGCCTCGCCGCCGCTCCATTTCCTCCTTGCGTCGCTTCTGAGCCTGGCCGGAAAGAAAAATGTCGGCGACCCAGGTGTCGCTCCAATCGAATTTCTCGGCCGTCTCCGTGGTGTCAACAGCCTGACGTACGGCGTGGAGATTCGCTCCACAGATCGTGCAAAACTTTACTTCGTCGCCTTGTTTGGAGTTACATCGCGGACAGAACATAAGCCACTCCTATCCTGGGTAATGCGGCAAACACTACTTACGGCTTACGACTGGCTTTGGTTCGCGTCGTCGTGAATGGTTGTTAACCGCCTGATCTCGAAATTGCGAGCGCCGGCGGGGGTGCGCACTACGACTTCGTCGCCTTCTTCCTTGCCCATCAAGCTCTTGCCGACCGGTGAGGTAGTCGAGATCAAGCCTCCCTGCGGATCGCTTTCTTCCGGAGTGACCAGACGGTAGGTGACTTCCTCATCGCGTTCGGCGTCAAACAAAACCAGCGTGGAGCCGTACGCAGCTCTGTCGCGAGATATTTTCGTAAGGTCAATTGCGGCGACTTCGCCGATTCGCTTGCGCAACTCCATGATGCGAGCCTTAACCATGCTTTGCCGATCAAGCGCCGCATGGTATTCCGCGTTTTCGCGCAAGTCGCCAAACTCAAGCGCGCGCTTGATCTCTTTGGGGAGATGAACGCGCAGCTCTGATTCCAGTTCGTCGAGCTCAGCCTGAAGTCGTGCTTTGATCTCTGATGACAATTGCAGCCTCGCTTTGGAGTGCGGTGACCTGTCACCGCTTTGGTCGGCTGCGAGCTGTCGCAGCCTTTGCAATCGAATTGATTGTCCCGATGAAGTACCTAAACTTGACGGTGATATTTGGCTTCGTCGGGAGCGCCAAATGAAACGCCCGTATCGCGAGCGGTGCGGACCAGCTGGCCGTCCGCGGGCACCGTCTTGATATTCGCGATCGCCTGGCTAATAGGAACTGTAATAACGTCGCCCGCCTGAAGCGCCACCATCATACCGCGTTTTCCCTCAACCAACGCACGTACGGCGCAGGAACCGTAGTTGGTAGCCAGCATTCGATCGAACGCGTTGGGCCTGCCGCCGCGTTGCAGGTGGCCCAGGACCACGCAGCGAGCCTCCTTGCCGGAGAGCGTTTCCAGCTCCCGTTGGCAGTGGGCGCCAATGCCGCCCAGCCGCGGCGCGTGCTGCCGGTCGCCCTTGTCCTGATAGATCAGTTCGTGACCAGTTTCCAATGCGCCTTCGGCCGCCACAATGATGCTGAAATTCGATCCCGCTTCGTCGCGAGCGCGTACACGGTCAGCCACTGACTGCATGGTGAAGGGGATTTCCGGAATCAGAATGACATCGGCGCCTCCTGCCAGACCGGAATGCAAAGCGATCCAGCCGGTATGACGGCCCATGACCTCGAGAATCATCACCCGGTCGTGCGACTCAGCCGTGGTGTGCAATCGATCAAGCGCATCGGTTGCGATATCCAGCGCGGTGATGAAACCGAAGGTGAGCTCCGTGCAGGCGAGATCATTGTCGATGGTCTTGGGTACGCCGACCACCGGCACTCCCATCTGGTCAAACTCAGCCGCGATGGCCAGAGTTCCTTCGCCGCCCAGGACCACGAGTGCGTCAATCCCCAGGCGCTGAATATTGGCGACCGCTTCCCTGTAGACCGCATCCGGTTTGGAAGCGACTCCCTCGGCGCTCAGCTCGACAAACTTGCCACGGTTGCGCGTGCCCAGGATCGTGCCGCCGCGAGGCAATAAACCTCTAACATCCGCGACGGTGAGTGGCCGGGTTTGAGTGTCGCCCAACAAGCCTTCAAAGCCATCTTCAATGCCGATGACTTTTATGCCGTACTGACCGGTAGCCGTGGTTACCACAGAACGAATTACGGCATTAAGTCCGGGAGCATCCCCGCCGCCAGTGAGTATTCCAATAGTTTTATGCATAACAACTTCCCAGGGCAGCTGTCCGACCGTTAGGTCGGTGCCCAAGGCTTCTGCCCCATCCTGTGAATCGCGTAAGGCTAAGAGTAATTGAAGCGGCGGTGGTAGTCCAACCATCGTGATCGCCGTTCAATATTTCACTTCACAAACTTGTTAGTTGACCCTCCGCTTGGTGCTCGCGTAGCATGTGCGCGGGCGCGAAAGGCAAAAAATTCGTTCATCTCGCGCGATGAGTTTCGGAGCAAAGGGCCGGATTTGGAAATAGACGACGACGCAAAAGAAATAGTGCGAGACATCGGCACGGCGATTAACGAGTCGGTTGAAAACTCGTCGAAAGTCGCTGAAGCTATCGACCGGCTACGGGATGCAGGCTACGAGATGGAGCTGACGTTGCGGCTCGAAATTGGTTTGCGTCCCCACGCTGGCGAAGACGGCGAGGAGCGCGACGCTACTCTGGATCTTACAGATGCGGATGTGGAGATTTTGCAACGAATGAAAATCAGGATCGACCCGGAAGAAAAGGATTAGATCCGGAATCCCAAGCGTCAGAAGGGTGCGGCGTTCGACAATTAAGAGCTACAGGAAAGCCCCATCGCCTTGGAAGCGATGGGGCTTTCTTACTTTCGCGCTTGTCGACACCGACGGGGCAGGCACATCATGGGCCAAAGCGCAGTCGATACTCATCAGAGGTGATAAACGCCTTAACCAATTCCGCCTGGACGTAGTTGCCGTTGAACTGATTCAACTTGCCCAACCAGAAATTGTAACCGCCAAAGTCGAGCCCAGTTTCAGGCGCATCGTATGGATTGCGACGCAGGTAACCAAAATACTGCATCAGCACAAAGGCTTTCCTGAACTCCTGACTCGTGAGTGTGGGGTTTTCGGCGACCAGCCGCAACGCCCTTGCGCGCGCTGCATTGTCGGCAGTGTTAACTGCGCCGGCGAACTCATTGATAGCGGCCGTGCGGTCACCGGCTGTCGGGGTGACGCCGCCGTTGGCGAATAGCGCGTCAACAAACTGATCCGGCGTCAGGCTGATCGGATGCCTGGTGACAAAGCTCGCCCGAGCGACAAAGTTCTGGGCGAAAAGGTTCTTGTTGTTGTTAAGCTTCGTCTGCCAGTCCCCGACTCCAACGACCACCCCTTTGCCGATTTGCTGAGTGTCGGGGAGGAATTCAGCCAGCCTCACCGGCACTGGCGCCGTGCCATTGTCCAGATTGCCGTAACCGGCCTTGTAAATGCGATAGACGATATATCCGGTCTCCTGAAATTCAATGGAGACGTAAAATGCCGCCGACACGTTGATTCGTTTAACTTCGATGCAGGCCGTATTTGCTCCGCACGAGGTAATTTCATTCTTCCAAAACGCGAGCCCGCCTGAATCCGGTTCGCGATTGAAGAAGTCCAGATAATGTTGGCGCACGAAGAATTCCGGATCGAGAAATGGATTCGGCGTACTCACGACATCATCGCTGGTGATCGTGGCGCTGACTGCCGGCGTCGAACCGAGAGTGCAGCCTACTGGGCTGCTGAGTGTAATGTTGAATGTTTCGGGGTTTTCAATGTAAGAGTCGTCCACGATGAAGACCGTAATGTTTTGCTGAGTTTCGCCGGCGGCAAACTGCAGGGTGCCGGCTGCGGCCTCGTAGTCAGATCTGTCGCTCGCTGTTGCGTTGGTAGTGGCATATTTAACGCTCGCAGCTGCCGCCGTGTTTCCTGTGCGGGTCACGAGTAGATCAATTTTGATGGTCGCGTTCGGCGCTTCAGTGGCGCCTGCCGTGCTGGAACTAAACTGCACTGTGTTTGGATTGGGGGTTGGAGTTGGAGTCGGCGTCCCGCCCCCCGGTAAACTCCAATTAAGAGTGACGCTGCCCTCATCGCCGCCGTAACCGTCTACCGCAATCTGGTAGGTAGTGCCGCTCACCGCGGAAAACTGCACGCGGCTGGTAAGGATTCCACCCGGATTGTTTTCGTCATCATTCCTGAAGTTTGGTCCGGGTAAAGTCAGCGCGTTGACTGTTGAGCCCGTGTACACCGCGAGCAATGTGTCGAAGCTGCTGCCGGCCGTGGTCATAGTCACCGTTCCGTTGTTTGGCGCGGTCCAGCGATACCAAATGGACCTTTCACTCGGAAAGTCGTCCGGCGAGTGAATCGGCTCGCCTGTTTCTTTGGTGGCAAAGCGATTGGTGCCATTCACTGTTCCGGAATTTCCGCTAACGACCTGAGTGCTGGCAAAGTTGTCGTTGGGAGGCGCCGCCGTGGGATCGGTTGTGTAACCAAAGCTGTCGATTGTGTTCTCATCATTGGAAGTCAAGGTTTCGCGTACGCCATGAGGAATTGTCGGATCCATGATGCCGATGAAGGTCCCGGACTGTTCGTTCGCCTTCCAATGCGAGGCTTGTTCGCCATCGCCACCTGTCCCATCGGGTTTGCCGGTGGATAGGCCAAGTTCCGCGCCGCCACTAAATTGTACGTGCGTTCCTCCAGACGAAAGGATCCGCTGGGCGGTGCCGAAGTTGGCGAGATTTGCAGTGCTGGGTCGGAAACGGAATAGGTCCCAAATTGTAACTGTGAGAGAGCTCGCGGGATCGAGTTCACGGCTGCCGACTTCGGAATTGAAGCCGAGCACGTGTCCCAATTCATGAACTGCAACCGCATCGAAGTCTGTCAGGCCGGGCGAGATCTGAGGTGGGCCGTCGTTAGGGTTAAAGTCGAATCCGAAATCTGAGTTGAAGCCAATTCTGGGCGGCGTAAGAGCTGGATTGTCATTGGTGTAACTCGCAGGTAGCGCACCGAGCGCTCGCAGATGCGGGCTGGTCACCAGCACGGTATTGACGGCGCCAAGGTCGGTTGGAACAGTGCCAACCGGCAACGCATTGGCAAGGTCACTTTCCGCTGAGCCTACTTGGGCATGATTAATCAAGCTTTGCCGAACGCTCGGGTAGTTGTTATTAAAGAAAAACTGCGGGGATTCTGTAGCGCCAATTATTTGGTCATTTTCGAAGTCATCTCCAAAGAATGTGGTTCCGAAATCCACATCAACCAGGATGGTTATCGGATCCTGTATAAGCGCTTCCCATTTTGCGGCCGCATCAACGAAAGCCTGCTTGGCTGTGGGATTTGCGTCGAGTTGAGGGGTGGCGCGGAGAATAATCGTTAACCCGGCGTTTGTGTCTTCGGCGCCCTCTTCGTTCTTCAAATGGTTTATCTGAATTAGTCCGCTGCTTGACGCGTCTCGCATCGAGCGCGCTTCCTCAACCGTTGCCTCGCGACAGAGAGTTTCACCCTTTGGTCCCGCATAAAGGATGTATGTACCTTTCCCGGGCGCGATGCTGTAGTTTCTCGCCTTCTTGACGGGAACTGCTTCCCCCTGCGCCAGGGAGTAGAACGGCAAACTGGAAACCAGCGCAATCAGCGCCAGAACTAGCGCGATGCGAAGCTTCGGGGATGATTTGAACTGGTTTTTAAGTTGAGTGGGGAATGGGAAAAGGGAATTCTTCAAAACTCTAAATCTCCTGTGGCAGCCGGTGAAATGGTGATCGGAACAATCAGATATCGGTCGGGGCGACACTGAAGCTTATTGTTTTGAGCCGGAAAAGAAAAGCCCGGCAGAGTTAACTATCTTGCGGGCACCGCACTCAGATGCAGTTTTCCCGGCGCCGGATGCTTTTCCGCGGATTGCTCAGGTCTCTCCGATTCGCCAACCTTTCCCACACTTCGGGCACGTCATCAAGAACATCAAGGGCCGAAGCGCAGTCTATATTCATCGGAGAGGATAAAGGCCCTGACCATCTCAGCAGTAACGTAGTTTCCGTTGAACTGATTGAGTTTGTTCAGCCAGAAATTGTAACCGCCATAGTCGAGAGTCGACTCAGGTGAGTCGTAAGGATTACGTCGCAGGTAGCCGAAGTATTGCATGAGCACGAAAGCCTTGCTGAACTCCTGGCTGGATAGCGTCGCGTTTTCGGCAACCAGCCCCAAGGCCCTCGCGCGCGCGGCTGTGTCTACAGTGTTGAGCGCGCCGGCAAACTCGTTGATGGCAGCCGTGCGATCACCGGCTGAAGGCATGACCCCGCCGTTGGCAAACAGGGCATCAACAAACTGCTCCGGACTCAGATTGGTTGGATGTTTCGCGACAAAGGTGGCACGCGAAACAAAGTCCTGCGCGAAGGCGACCTTGTTGTTATTCAGTTTTGTCTGCCAGTCGCCTACTCCCACTATCACTCCGTTACCGATCTGCTGCGTGTCGGGGAGAAAGTCAGCAAACCTCACCGGCACAGGTGCAGCGCCGTTGTCCAGATTCCCGTAGCCCGCTTTGTACACACGGTAGACGAGATACCCGGTTTCCCGAAATTCAATGGAAACGTAGAAAGCTGCCGAGACATTGGTGCGCTTCAAGTCGATGCAGGTGGCATTGGCGCCGCACGATGTGATTTCATTTGTCCAAAAAGCGAGACCGCCTGAATCCGGCTCGCGATTGAAGAAATCAAGATAATGTTGGCGCACAAAAAACTCCGGCGTCAAAATTGGATTTGGCCCATTGACGGGATCGTCGCTGGTGATGGTGACGGTGACGGCGGGAGTCGCGCCCAGGGTGCAACCTATTGCGCCACTCAGAGTCACGTTAAAAGTCTCCGGGCTTTCGCTGTAAGAGTCGTCCACGATGAAGACGTTAATTGTCTTCGCCGTTTCTCCGGCGGCGAACTGCAGCGTGCCGGCTGCGGGCTCATAGTCAGATCGGTCATTGGCAGTCGCGTTAGAACTGGCATATTTAACGCTCGCCGCCGCCGAAGTATCGCCGGAACGATTTACCGTCAGCTCGACTTTGATGGTCGCGTTGGGCGACTCCGTCGCGCCCAACGCGCTCGAATTAAACTGCACGGTGTTCGGGCCGCCCGAAGTCGGCGATGGCAAAGGAATCTCCCACATGCCCCGCCCATGTGTAGCAATGCGAAGAAGGCGATGCGGACCCTGGATGGCTACGCCGAAAACCGCGGAACGGGGCAGGCCGCTACCGTATGGGTTCCAACTTGCGCCGCCGTCGGTGGAGTTGTAGACGCCGATGTCGGTGCCGGCGTAAATGTGATTTGAATTGGCGGGATCGATAGCCAGTCCATTTATCGGCACACTGGGTATTCCGGCGCCGGCCGATGTCCAAACCGGCGAGGTCGGGGCTGCGCTCGCTGCCGCGCCCAGGTTGGTAATTTTCCAAACGCCCTGCCCAGAGGGCGCGAAGAACGAGAAGGCGACGTAAGCGACATCTTTGTTGTTTGGATCCACTGCAACCGCGCCCACGAATCTGTTCGTGGAGCTGCCGTTTGGATTTGCGGGAAATACTCCGCCGGTAACGTCGACGAGGGTTGTGGAACCAGTCGAGGTGGCCCACACCTGACCATTTTGCAAACCGACTACCCGGTAATTGTCGTCCTGAGGTGAAATTCCAATTGAACTCACCGGTGAACTTCCGGAGATCGGCGCCTGGCTGACGACCGCATGATTGTTTCCGCGATCATCCGAACGGTACAGCCGATCCGATCCGAGGTAGACAGGGTTGGGAGCGCCTGGACCGAGGGCCATTGGCGCGTAGAACAGAGTGCTGTCGCCGCAGGTAATTCCGTTTGCCGGAACACCGCCGGAGCAGCCGACCGTGGTCCAGTTTCGACCTGCGGCAGCAGCGAGGGTGGTCACGCGTTGATATCTGATCGCCGAACCAGAGCTAAAGAAGAACGTGTGATACATCGTCGTGTTGTCGTTATCCGTGGCGCTCTGATCGATGAGGGTGTAGCCGCCGTCACCGCCCGCGGAGTTGATCCAAACCTGGCTGACAGTTTGCTGGAGCTCTGTTCCATTGTCCTGCGTTCCGCCCAGAGTGATGTTCCGGTCGATCGGATGCACTGCCAAACCTTCGAATTGAATTGTGTTGAGCGGCGCGCCATTGAGGTTCGTCCATAGAGAACCAACCGGCGCGGCTGCAGAGCGTTTCCAGACGCCGCCATCGTTCCCGGTGAAGATCGTCGAGGGATTCGTCAGCTGATCAAAAAAGAGCGCGTGTGAGTCGGCGTGTAAGCCTGTGGCATCCTGGCTGAAAGTAACTCCGTTTAGTGATCGCATCAGCAAGCCGGAACAAGTTCCCGGCACATTTCCGCCCAGGTAGATCGAATTGGCATCTCTCGGATCGATGGCCACGACGACGTTATAGAAGCATTGCCCGCCGCAGAAACCACCAGCGTCAATAAGTATGCCGGCAGTTGTCGCGGTTGCGTCCGCAGACGGATCACCTGGATTGGTCCAGGTCACGCCACCGTCAACCGACTGTCGCAAGACTCCTTGTTGACTAGAAGCCTGAGGACAACTGGCCGTGGTCGGTGTCTCCGAGGTCGCGGCCAAAACTTTTACGACACCGCTGCCGAAGTCTTTGTGAATTCCGAATTGAATTCTCGTCGCACTGATGTTTAGTACGTTGGTGAACGAAGGCGAGGGGTCGAGCGCGTTAGTGGTCCGAAAGATACCTCCGTCATTGAGACCGAGATTGCCGAAAACACCCACGATCAAGTTGTTTGGATTCCCGGGTTCCATCACTACATCTGTGATTCGGCGATTTCCGGTAGCCGGTACATCCAGACTCCCACCCGCGGTTGCCACTGCCAATTTCTGAAAGTTGATCGCTCCCAAAGGTCCATCTGCATTGTTTGATCTGTAAAGACCGAGCAACGCCACCAGGTTTGCGTTAAGGGCGTTTGCGCCGCTGCCGCCGACGCCCGATGAAGTAGCGACGAAGATGGTCCCGGGTTGGCTTGGATGGACGATGATCTGACTGATCGAACGGCCGGTGAAGGTGGTCGTGTTCACCGTGCCGCTGCCATTGTTGTAGGAGAACGCCGGGTTGATGGGCCCAACCAGGTTATAGGCAGAGTCCACGTTGTCAATACGGTAAACGCCGATGCCGAAAAAGGAATCAGCGCTGCGGTTTGATTCGCCGGTGCCAACGTAAAGTATGGAAGGATTCGAGGGAGCCAGGGCCAACGATCCGACCGCCTGGGTTTGCGCATTGTCGAAGATGCTTTCCCACGTCGTACCACCATTCAGCGAACGCCAGACGCCGCCCTGCGCGGTGCCCAGATAGACTTTGCTTGAGTTGGTGGGGTCAACTACGACGGCGGTTACCCGTCCGGTAAAACCGCCGAGCGAGCCGTTTGGGAGTGGCGCTGGTCCAAGGGCAGTCCAAACCGGGATGTCAGTGGGCGTCAAACCGAAATATCCGGGCACTCCACTTGAATAGAGCCTCGCTTTTTCGACCTGGAGTGCTTCCTGCATTTCCATTGTCCGGATTGCTCGGCCGCGCGCCCGCGGATCAAATGGGCGACCTCGTTCAAGACCGCGGCGCAACGAGTTGTAATCGTCACGCTGACGCATGTAGTTCGCTTTATTGATGCCCCTGGCGTCTGCCGGAAGGTCGGCGTCGTATTCATTGGGAAGGTCGCCAGATTCCTGGATGACGATGTCGTCACTACTGTTCGCATCCTGAGTGTCGTTGTGGTTCTCGACGCTCATCTCGGCATTGCTTTCATTCTGGTTGCCGGTCGCCTTTGAAGAAACGGATTCCGCGAGGAGCGCATACGCGAATAACGACATCAGAATTGTGACGACGGCAATGCGTTTCATGCAGTTACTTCGAAGCGGGCGACGAAAAATTTCCCACGATGCAGACAGAGGCAATCCACGCTGGGGCTCTTGGCGCAGGAAGACTGCCGGGCGCGGCGGCGCGGCAATCTCATTGGCGATGTGAACTAAAAAGACCGCCGAGCTTAGGAAATCTATAGTTTGGCCGAAAACTTGTCAACGAACCCAAAGCAGCTCGACCGCCAGGGATGACTCTCAGGGATCGCACCTAAGAGGACTCCATGGCGGCCGGGCCGGTAACGCAAAATCCAGCCCTCCCTGATGGTTGGGCTTTCCGATTATCAGGGTCCGAAACGCTGTCTATATTCATTGGAGACCAGGAATGATCTGACCATTTCCGCGGTAACGTAATTCCCGTTGAACTGATTCAGTTTGTTCAACCAGAAATTGTACCCGGTATAGTCGAGCGTCGGTTCGGGAGGATCATATGGATTGCGCCGTAAATAACCGAAATACTGCATCAACACAAAAGCCTTGTTCGACTCCTGGCTGGATAGCGTCGCGTTTTCGGCAACTAATCTTAAAGCCCTGGCGCGCGCTGCTGTGTTCGCTGTATTCCCGGCGCCGCCAAACTCATTAATTGCCGCCGTTCGGTCACCCGCTGCCGGTGTTACTCCGCCATTAGTAAACAGCGCGTCAACGAACTCTGCCGGCGTCAGGCTGATCGGGTGCCTGGCAATGAAGCTCGCTCGCGAAACGAAGTCCTGAGCGAACACCACTTTGTTGTTGTTCAGTCGCGTTTGCCAATTGCCGACGCCAACCACTACCCCGTTGCCGATCTGCTGAGTGTCGGGGAGCAATTCTGCAAACCTAACCGGCACCGGCGCGGCGCCGTTATCCAGATTCCCGTAACCCGCCTTGTACATGCGATAGACGAGATAACCAGTTTCCTGAAATTCGATTGAAACGTAGAAAGCGGCCGAGACGTTCGTGCGCTTCAAGTCGACACAAGCCGCGTTTGCGCCGCATGAAGTAATTTCGTTTATCCAGAAAGCGAGTCCACCGGCATCAGGTTCGCGATTAAAGAAATCGATGTAGTGCTGATGCACGAAAAACTCGGTTAGATCGATCGGGTTGACCGTGGTCCAACCAAGATCGCGAAAGAGTGGAGTGGTCAGCTCGTATGGCGGAGTGACGTAGTGTCTGAGGTCGCCCGAAATATTCGGCTCCATCAACTGATTTGGATAGGCGCTCGAATCAAAGTGTGAAACCGACGACCCACCCTGAAATGGGTTGGGCGTGAAGAGCAAGGCACGTCCAGTCGCGTCTGCCCCGCCCGGCGTCGAGCGATCAAGGAAGAGCGAGGCATTCACGCCGGCGCCCAACTGCGCCTTGATCGTGTTTCCATCATTCAGAGTGATCCGCACCGAAGGGATAGTGACTGCCGGATCTGACCCACCAAGAGCAGGCGGCGGACTGTCCTGGACGTTGTCAACAATCACGACGGCGACAGCGCCAGCGTCCTGTGCGTTTTTTACCTTAACTGTGAAATTGCAGGTGCCCCGATCGATCAGCGCGATCTTTCCGGTAACGTCAGGGCCGTTTGTCAGGGCGGTACAGCCGTCTGCAGGGACCGACTGAACAACATTAGCTGTGCTGCCGGGGAAAGAAATGGGTGCGCCAAAACTTGCCGTTCCAACCTGGTAGTTCCCGGCAATTGCCGCGGGAGCATTAACCCGAAGTCGTGGTGTGGCCAGGATTGAGCGCGCGTAATTAGTGACGTTTGCGCCGGTCCAGGCAAGATTGCCGGTGTTGATTGCCGAGGCCTGACGTTCGGCGTCGGTCATGTTAATCCAAATTTTTCCGGTCGTGTTGTCGAAGAGAAAGCGGTCATAGATGGAAGGGAAGCCGCCGTTCTGGACCCCGCTACTCGAGTTGGTGAAGGTCTGAAATCCGAGTCCATGGCTAAACTCGTGCAGCAGTACGCTGACTAAATCAACGCCGGCGCCATGATTGGCATCCAGTCCGAGATAAAAAGGAGAACCACTCAAACAGTCTGAGTTACCCAAATTAATATTGAAGCGTGCATTAATTTCGTGATTCGCGTTGAGGTCGACACCTGTCAAAGCGTTTGCAAGCGCGCTGCCGTACCACGTATCGGAAAACGGCGCTCCCACAAAGTTACGAAAAATATTCGCGGCGCCCGCTGAGCCCAGCACGGCTGAGTTTGCCGTACAAGACAGCGGCTCCCAGGTGGCGCGCACGGTGATTGTCGACGAACTGACCAGGGTTGCGCCCCAAATATTCGCTGCGTGTTGAAAGGCATTAAGCCGTTGCTGGCCCAGAGTGGTCCCCGGATTACCACCGACCGGAGTCACAGAAGTTGGATCGTTGAAACCTACGCCGGCTGCGTCGCCATTTAGAATCACGATGGTGGCTGCGCCAAACGCTGAGGATGAAAGCATCGCGCTCGCCGTCAGTGTGAGCAGCACCGCCGAAAACTTCCGAAAGATAAACTTGCCGATACTGCTCATCGCTTCTGCCCTTTCCCTGGCGTGCCGGATTCGATCTGGTGGGACTGGCGCGTTTTCGCCGGAGTCGACTTAACGCCATCGATCAATTCGCGATTGATGCCCAGGAAAGCAGCCGCCGATTCGGGATTGTCGACGCAGGACTGCGCGACATTGCCGTTCTCAGTTTTCTTTGCCAGGGCCACGCTCTGGAAACGCCCATCGAGGTCCATTGAGACCGTTCCGTCAGCATGATGCACTTGCTTCAACCCCTCAGTGGATTGGTTCACCAGAGCTTTGAGCCCTTCTGCGATCTGCTGGGCCTCTGCCTGAGTCAACGGTCTGATCTGCGCCTGGGTAAGTTGCTGGCCGTCCTGGCTGGATCGCATTGGCAGTGACTGGCTGCGCGAATTGACTGGCGCACTCGATGTCGTTGTTTCTTCGTTTGGCTCGTCGCCCTTGCTTGCTTGCATCGAAATCGCTGTCGCCGCGATGGCGAAAATGATGACGAGGGCTGCGACAGACATGATTTGGAAACGTCGAGATTGCGCAGACGGATTCGTCTTGAATTCCCTGGCGTGCTTGCTCATTAGGCTCTCCTTAAAGTGGATGCTCGGTTTAAAACAGGCTTACTGATTACCAAAGTTGAGAGGCTCGGGTGATTCTCATTTGGGCGCGAAGATGAGATTTACTACAGAACAGCGGTGGTGAGGCGAATACTCTATTTTCTCCAAACCTTGAGCCGTAGTCCTTGGTACGTTCCCCCCGGCTCAAGATGCCTATGATACCAGAAGTGTTGCTTTCACTGTCAGAAAGTTGCGAAGCGCCACCGGTCACCGGTTTTACTTCATCCTTCGGCCTTCCACCTCATCCCTTGTCTAAAACTCGGTCGTTTTGCTCAACTTTCTACCCTGTGTTATCTTGACTGGCTTTCAATCCTTCCAGATTTGATTCGCCATCATTGGCCGAAAGAGGAGTCGACATAAAGTATGGCTACGTCCAGCGGAAATGCGAGCACAAATGGGCTGACAACAGGCCGCGTCGTGCAGATTATCGGGCCGGTAGTTGACGTTGAGTTTGCTGCCGAGCACCTGCCCCCCATCTACCAGGCTTTAAGAATTGTTTCCGAGGGCTTCGATGTGCCCACCCCGGTGGATCTCATCGCTGAAGTGCAACAACATCTCGGTGAGGGACGCGTCCGAGCGGTGTCGATGCTGCCTACTGACGGCATGGTCCGCGGCATGAAGGCAATCGACACTGGTGGTCCCATTACGATGCCGGTTGGTGAAGGCACGCTGGGTCGCGTGCTGAATGTTATCGGCCAACCCGTGGACAACCTCGGCGACGTCAAACACACCGAGCGTTATCCCATCCATCGTCACGCTCCGACTTTCGATGAACAATCGACTGAACTGCAGATGTTTGAAACCGGCATCAAGGTTATCGATTTGATTCAGCCCTTTGTGCGCGGCGGCAAGATTGGCTTGTTCGGCGGCGCCGGCGTGGGCAAGACGGTAATCGTGATGGAATTGATCAATAACATTGCGAAAGCGCGCTCAGGCTTTTCGGTTTTCGCGGGCGTCGGCGAACGCACTCGCGAAGGAAACGATCTGTTGCGCGAAATGGTTGAGTCGCAGGTTATTCAATTCGGCGATGCCTTCAACAAGCATTTCCACGACACCGGCGAATTCGATATGACCAAGGTCGACATGAACGCGCTCGGGCAGTCGAAAGTGGCCCTGATCTACGGCCAGATGACTGAACCTCCCGGAGCTCGTCTGCGAGTGGCGCTCTCAGGTCTGACCGTCGCCGAGTATTTCCGCGACAAGGGCCTCGACGTTCTACTCTTCATCGACAACATTTTCCGCTTTACGCAGGCAGGTTCTGAAGTGTCAGCGCTGCTTGGGCGCATGCCTTCCGCTGTGGGTTATCAGCCAAACCTCGCCTCGGAAATGGGCGAGATGCAGGAACGCATTACCTCAACCAAGACCGGATCTATTACCTCGATTCAAGCTGTCTACGTGCCGGCGGACGACTACACCGATCCGGCGCCGGCGACCACCTTCGCTCATCTCGATGCGGTCACCGCGCTGTCGCGACAGATCGTCGAACTTGGAATCTATCCGGCCGTCGACCCGTTGACATCTTCGTCACGCATTCTTGATCCGCGCATCATCGGTGAAGATCACTACAACACCGCGCAGGACGTTAAGCGCGTGTTGCAGCGTTACAAGGATCTGCAGGACATCATTGCGATTCTCGGTCTCGACGAATTGTCTGACGAAGATAAATTGATCGTGTCGCGAGCGCGTAAGATTCAGCGTTTCTTCTCGCAGCCATTCTTCGTCGCGGCGCAATTTACCGGCCTCGAAGGCAAGTATGTGAAACTGGAAGACACGATTAAGGGTTTCAAAGAGATCATCGCCGGCCAGCATGATGATTTGCCGGAACAGGCTTTCTACATGGTCGGCACGATTGAAGAAGCGGTTGCTAAAGGCAAGACGATCGCCCAGTAAAGTAGGACAGGCATTCTTGCCTGTCCCTTGCGAGAATGATGACCGACATGAATGCCGGTCCAACTGACTATGGCTCAACTCAAACTCGAAGTAGTCACTCCTGAACGTCGCGTGCTTTCGGAAGCAGTCGACGCAGTCACACTGCCGGGACTCGGCGGTGAACTGGGCATCCTTCCGGGGCACACTCCTCTAATTTCGCAACTGCAAACCGGCGTCTTGTCTTACACGGTTGGCGGCAAAACCCTTCAGCTACACGTCTCCGGCGGATTTATCGAGATCAAGGATGACGTGGTTTCGGTGTTGGCGGAAATTGCCGAACGACCTGACGAGATTGATGCGGCGCGCGCGCGTCTGGCCCGCGACCACACGGAAAAGCAGTTGAACGCCTGGAGTGGTAGCGAACAGGATTTAGAAGAGGCCCGCGTGAAACTGGAACGCTCGCTGGTGCGGCTGCAGCTCGCCGGTGGCGCCTCGCGAAGCTAGTCCAAAGCAAAAGTAAATGGCAAAAGGCAAATTGGATCGGAATGTTATCCGCCTCCTTTTTGCCTTTTACCTTTTTACTTTTGCCTTCGGCGAAGGCGGTTCTGACTAACTCCCGCCGCGGATCGCCTCACGCATCTCACGCACGGCCCGCTCAAGTCCAACAAAAATTGATTGCGCGACAATGTTATGACCGATATTGAATTCGGTTATTTCAGAAAAGGCGGCGACTGCTCCGACGTTCCGGTAGGTAAGTCCGTGTCCGGCCGCCACGAGCAGGCCATATTGCGTCGCCAGCGCAGCTCCTTCGCGCAGTCGTCTTAGTTCCTGACCAACTCGCAGCGCTCCTTCGCCGTGCATGCCGCGCGCGCCAATTGTGGACTCGGCGTAGGCGGCAGTGCATAACTCGATCTGTTGCGCGTTGATCTCATGCGCCGCCTCGATTTGTTTTGGATCAGGGTCGATGAATACACTCGCGAGTATGCCGGCCTGTCGCAGACGATTTACCGTGGCCCGAACGATTGCGATGTTTCCCCTAACGTCGAGACCACCTTCCGTCGTGATTTCATGTGGATTTTCAGGCACGAGAGTGACAGCGTCTGGACGCGTGTTCAGCGCCACTTCCAACATCTCTTCTGTCGCCGCCATTTCGAGATTCAAATAGGTCGTTATGGTGCCCCGCAACGTGGCCACGTCAACATCCTGAATGTGACGCCGGTCTCCGCGCAGGTGAATTGTGATGCCGTCGGCCCCCGCCTGTTCGCAAAGCATCGCGGCTGCCACCACATTTGGTTCCGGCGCTCGGCGAGCCTGACGAACAGTAGCGACGTGATCAATGTTGACGTTGAGTCGAGCAGTCATATTTTTCTGTAACGGAAACCGTTAGTTTACGGTTCGTAACGGAAGCTTAATCAGGATAATCGCAAACTAACAGTTTGCCTTACGAGGCAACCCCCCGCGCCGCCTTGATCGCGTTGTCGTAAACTCCGCGGCGCGCTTGCTGGCGAATCCTGCCTACCTCGGCAAGCATCTTGATGCTGTCGGTCGCCAGGCTGATCTTACTTCCTTCGGCGTGGTCCCAACGCACCGGAATCTCGCAAAGTCGCAAACCGGCGCGATGGGCAACATACAAAAGTTCAACATCGAAACCAAAGCGATCGATCGTTGCTCCTTCAATGATGGGCCGGCAAATGCGCATGCGAAAGGCTTTGAAGCCACATTGAGTGTCCCAAAAGGGAAGACCGGTCGCCAGCCTGACAGCCAGATTGAAAACGCGGCCTCCCTGTTCGCGACGCCACGGCTGGTGAATACCTATCAAACTTCGGTCAAGCGCCCGGGATCCGAATGCCACATCGCATTCCCCACGCGCAATCGGCTCTACGAGTTTTGGCGTTTCAGTAATTGGCGTGGACAGATCTGCATCCGTAAACAGCGCCACCTCTCCGCGCGAAGCCAATAGACCCAATCTAACCGCCCGTCCTTTTCCCAGGTTCGACTGGTAACTGATGACTGAAGAGCGAACAGAGTCAGCACTCGCCAGGGCTTCACGCGCTGCGTCGGCGGTTCCGTCAGTTGAGCCGTCGTCAACAACAATGAGCTCCGTATCGCCGTCATATTCCGACAGATACCCGACGAGCGCGCGCAAAGATTTTGCCAGGCGCGCGCCCTCATTGTAAGCAGGGACAACAATTGATAGTGATTGCGTCATCGAACTTTCCGGCGAATATAACACAGCATGATCGACTCTCGTCCTGCGCGCCGCTATGTTACTAACCGCGCCGCGAGCGGCCCTTAGCAGGCGAGCAACATTGTCAACCGCAACCGCGCACATTCGCCGGCACTGCTTCGGAGTGAAACACGTTGATATGTTAATATTCACTCTAGTTGCGATCCGACGCTCTCCTGACAGGCAATAGTACGCGTTAGAAATGACCAAGAGATTTATCATCACCGCCAGCGCTATTATTCTGGTGGCCGCCCTGGTAGGTGGAACAATCGGCCGATCACGGCGTTTTCGTCACAGTGTGCCCGCAAACGGCGCTGCCCCACGAACCCAGGCCAGCGATATCGAGCAGGATTACAACGAAGCAGTTTCGGCAATCGCAGTTCAGTACGCGGGTGAGATCGACTACGAAAAAGCCACCCAGGCGGCCATCCAGGGCATGCTTTCCACACTCGATCCTCATTCGATGTATTTTCCCTACAGTGAATTCAAAAAGCTGAAGGAAGATCAGGACTCGCGTTTCTATGGCATCGGCGTGACGATCGTGCAGCACCGAGATGGCGTCTATATTTCTTCAGCCGTTGAGGGAACACCGGCCGGTCGTCTGGGCCTCCGTTACGGCGATCGCATTCTTGAAGTAGACGGCAAAGATGCCCGTCAGTGGACTAGCGAACAGGTTTCGAAGCGAGTCCGCGGGGGCAGGGGAGAAGCAGTAACGATCAAAGTCGATCGGGCGGGGGCGGAAGCGCCATTGAGTTTCACCCTTATCCGTGATTCAGTTCCACTGCCCTCAATCCGCAATTCCTACATCCTTCGACCAGGAACAGGCTACGTCGGCCTGACGGGCGGATTCCAAAGCACCAGCGACAAAGAACTGCGCGAGGCCATTAAGAAACTCAAAGCCCAGGGAATGCGCCAACTCATTCTGGACATGCGCGGCAATCCCGGCGGTCTGCTAAACCAGGCAATCGATGTCTCCAGCGAATTCCTGCCGCGTGGGCAAGTGGTGGTTTCGGTAAAGGGCCGCACGGAGTATAGCGATCCGATTGTTTACAAATCAGGCGGAGCGGATCCTGAGGATGTGCCGCTGGTGATCTTGATTAATCGCGGTTCGGCATCGGCGTCGGAAATTGTAGCCGGCGCAATTCAGGACCACGGTCGCGGGCTCATTGTAGGTGAGACGAGTTTTGGCAAAGGCCTCGTGCAGCACGTGTTTCAGTTGCCATTTAATACCGGCTTGACGCTGACCACTGCGCGTTATTACACACCGTACGGACGCTCGTTACAACGTGACTATGCGAGCGGGTCGCTTTATGACTATTACACCGGCCACGATGCGGAAGTTGCTAATCCCCAATCATCGCCTTCAACGAGCGGGTCTCCGCAGGGCCGCAACGCTGAAACACCGACCCCGCAAGCGTTGTCAACGCCACACCCCCAGAATGGACCAGCGGTAACAACCGCCGCCGGCAGAGTGTTCTATGGTGGCGGCGGGATTACGCCAGATATCGAAGTGAAGCCGCTGACGTTTACCCCAACCAGAAATCGCATTGCGGAAGCGGCGTTTCAATTTACTCGCCAACTCGCAGCAGGACTGTTACCAGGATTGGAAAGCTACAAAGTCGAGAAGGTGCAGTATGGCAAAACCGCACGGGCCACTGACTTTCCAATCAACGATCGGGTACTCGAAGCTTTTCGTAATTTCATTAAGACCGATGTGCAATCGCAGTTAACGCTCGCACAACTTGATGAAGATCTCGACTTTGTGAAGCTCCGGTTGCGTGAAGAGATTATTACCGCAGCCTTCTCCAGCGATGCGGGCGCGCGGGTCTTGCTCGACAGTGACCCGCAGGTCTTGCGCGCACTGGAAGTGCTTCCTGACGCGAAACGACTTGCCGAGAGTGTTCGAGAAGGTGTGTCTCGGGGTTAGTGTGCCGAAGACCTCAGTTTGTCGCCACGTGGCTCAATCCAGCACTCTTACAATCACGCATTTCAGGTAATACGTTTCCGGCACGCCCAAATAGATCGGATGGTCGCGGGCCTGCATTCGCTTCTCAACCAGCTGCAGCCGGCGGTGTGCGTCGTTACCTGCTTCCGCAATTAGTCCCAGAAACAGACCTTCCGCCATGTGATACGAACACGAACAGGTAATTAGAACGCCGCCGGGGTTGAGCAACTTGATCGCGCGCAGGTTGATCTCTTTGTATCCGCGCGTCGCAGCTTTAATGCTGGCGCGGTTTTTAGCAAACGCCGGTGGATCGAGCACGATGGTATCGAAGTGCTCGCCCGACGATTCCAGGTCGCGCAGCGTGTCAAAAACATTTGCTTCGCGAAACTCCACATTCTCTGAGCCATTCAGCGCGGCGTTTCGCTGCGCTGCCTGAACCGCCTCGGCGGAGATATCGAGCCCGATAACGCTCTCGCAAACCTTCGCGAGTTGTAATGCAAACCCACCGGCAAACGAGAAGCAGTCCAAAGCACGGGCGTGAGCATACGTGCGTGCGGCAACGTGATTTTCGCGCTGATCGAGAAACGATCCGGTTTTCTGGCCGGAAAGAGGCGACACCAAAAACCGAACGCCATCCTGCAGAATTTCAAATTCTGCAGGGGCCTCGCCGTAGAGTGTTCCCATCGTGAGCTGAAGTCCTTCGTGCTGCCGCACCCGCACGTCGTTTCGTTCAATGATCGCGCGCGGCGCAAACTCTTCGACGAGCAGCTCCACCAACATCGGCTTGATGACCTCGGTCCCTTGCGAGAGCGTTTGCAGCACGAAAACGTCGTCGTAACGATCTATGATCAACGAAGGAAGCAAATCGCCTTCTGAATAGACCAGCCGGTAAGCGTTGGTTGTTGAATTTATACCTGAGCGACGTTGCGCCGCCTGGCGGATGCGCTTTCGCCACCATTCATGGTCGATCGTTTCATCCGATTGCGTTAGAAAACGAAGTGCTATCTGCGAGCTGTCGCTGTAGAAAGCCTGGCCCACGAGGTTTCGGTTAGTGTCGCTAACTCTCACGACCGATCCGCCGGCGTCGTCATCCGTCTTTGTAATATCGCTGCGATAGATCCAGAGGTGGCCGCGCCGAATGCGATCTGCGCCACGTTTTGTAACGGTAACCTCGTTCATGACTCATTACTCTGACACATGGCCGAGCCGATGCCAAAAAGGGGAGGCGGTGCTGGGCAACCGCGGTCGTTGACACACCTCTGCGAGTTTGTGCGGTTCAAGTGCGATTGCAAACTGTAGTATGTTAGGCTTTTGTACACTTCGCGCAGTTGATAGATCAGCAGCTACGTCAACCTAAATGGCCACAAAGTCACACACGGAACCTGGCAAGCGTTTCGAAACGTCCTCCGGAATCGATCTCCCGGCTGACTTCAATCCCCGCAATACCGATCCTGTAGACTACGAAAAGGACTTGAACTCGCCCGGCGACTTTCCTTACACACGCGGCATTTATTCGAATATGTATCGCGGTCGTTTGTGGACCATGCGGCAGTATGCCGGGTACGCCACGGCCGAGGAATCCAACGCGCGATATAAATATCTTCTGGCTCAGGGGACAACCGGCCTTTCGGTAGCTTTCGATCTTCCGACCCAAATTGGTCTCGACTCAGACGACCCGCTTGCCGGCGGGGAGGTCGGAAAAGTAGGTGTGGCGATTGATTCGCTCGAGGACATGGAGCGTTTGTTTGACGGTATTTCACTGGATAGCGTTTCAACTTCGATGACCATCAACGCGACGGCGGCGACGCTCCTGTGTCTCTACCTGGCTGTCGCGCGTAAGCAAAGCGTTCCCTTCAGTCAACTGAAAGGAACACTCCAAAACGACATCCTGAAGGAGTACATCGCTCGCGGCACTTACATCTATCCGCCCGCGCCTTCGCTCCGTTTAGTTACTGATATCTTCGCCTTCTGCGCGCGCGAAGCTCCAAACTGGAACACCATTTCGATTAGCGGCTATCACATTCGCGAAGCAGGCTCCACTGCCGTGCAGGAAGTTGCATTTACGATTGCCGATGGAATTACTTACGTTGAGGCGGCCCTGCATGCTGGTCTCGAGATAGATGATTTTGCGCCGCGCATCTCTTTTTTCTTCAACGCCCACAACAATCTCCTGGAGGAGATTGCCAAGTTTCGGGCCGCGCGCCGGCTTTGGTCTCGCATCATGCGAGAGCGGTTTAAGGCACGCGATCCGCGTTCGCTGATGTTGCGCTTTCACACTCAAACTGCCGGTTCCTCGCTGACGGCGCAGCAACCGGAAGTAAACGTGGTGCGCACTACTTTGCAGGCGCTGGCGGCAGTTCTCGGCGGCACTCAGTCGTTACACACCAACGCAATGGACGAGGCGCTCGCGCTGCCATCTGAGGATGCGGCGCGCATCGCATTGCGAACTCAACAAGTGATAGCACATGAGTCTGGAGTGGCCGACACAGCCGATCCGTTCGCGGGTTCATATGCAATCGAACATCTGACCAGCGAAATTGAGGATCGCGCCCAGAAGTATCTGGAGAAAATTGATGCGCTGGGTGGCATGTTGCGGGCAATTGAAACCGGTTACGTGCAACGTGAAATTCAGGAAGCCGCTTATCGTTACCAGCGTGCTGTAGAAGCAGGCGAGGCGATTGTAGTGGGTGTAAATCGTTTCCAGAGTGACGAGGGAACGCAGGTGCCGACGCTGCGCGTTGATCCGGCCATTGAACAGCAACAAATCGAACGCCTCCGCGGAGTGCGGAAGAGGCGTGACGCGCCGAGAGTGGAAGCTGCCCTGGCAAAGCTTGAGGAGGGCGCGCGGGGGACGGAGAATCTTGTGCCCCGAATCCTTGAATGTGTCGAGGCTTATGCGACTGTCGGAGAGATTAGCAACCGGCTGCGCGGTGTTTGGGGTGAATACAAGGAAACGTCAACCGTCTAACATTATCCGGGGCAGTCGCGCAAAGGAGATAACCAGTTTATGAACCGAAGAGAGTTCACGACCAGTCTTGGCATAGGCGCGATTGCGTTTGGCCTGGGAGGGATAAAACTTTCCGGCGCGCTGCCAGACAAAACGCAGTCACCGCGAATTGCCATCACGATGGACGACTTCAACTGGAACAAATCCGTGAAGCTGTCGCCGGATGAACGAAACAAGGCAGTTCTTCAGGCCTTGAAGTCGCATGGTGGTTTGAAAGCTGCTCTATTTGTCGCAGCAAAGTATGTAGACAACGACAAAGGCAAAAATTTGCTGCGCGAATGGGACCACGTCGGTCATATGATCGGGAATCATTCGTATTCGCACACGTATCTTAACAGCGGTGAAGTCACGACCGATCAGTTTACGGCTGACATCCTCAAGGGTGAAGCAGTGCTCAAAGATTTTCCGCGCTACCAGAAGAGTTTTCGTTTTCCTTTCCTCAAGGAGGGTGAAACCGCGATAAAGCGGGATGACGTGCGAAAGTTCTTGAAACAGCAGGGCTATCGAAATGGTCATGTGACTATCGATGCCTCAGACTGGGCCGTTGAGAACCGACTCAGTGCGCGGTTAACAAAAGATCCTACTGCCGACGTGAAACCGTATCGCGATTTCTATCTCGAGCATATGTGGGAGCGCGCACTCTACTACGATGATCTGAGCCGTAAGACATTAAGCCGCAGCGTCAAGCATACGATCCTCGTCCACTTCAACCTGCTGAACGCGCTGTTTCTCGGCGACCTGCTCGATATGTTTCAAAGCAAGGGATGGAAGTTGATCGACGCTGCCGAAGCATTCAAAGATCCGGTGTTTTCCGCCGAGCCAAAGATCGTTCCGGCAGGCGAAAGCATCATCTGGGCGCTCGCCAAGGAGACCGGCAAGTTTGATTTGTTGCTGCGTTATCCCGGCGAAGACAGCCAGTACGAAAACGCAAAGATGGATAAGCTGGGACTGTGATGGAGAAGGGCAATCATCCCGAGAAATGAAATCAGTTGCGCCAATTCTGCTTAGTCTTTTGTTTATCGGAGCGATCATTGTCTTTGTGATTGCACTCACCCTCTACAGCCGCAGAAAGGCGCGGGAACGAACGGAACACCTGAGGGCGGTGGCGAATCTTCTGGGCTGGCAGTTTGGCCATGAAGCGCCGATGGACTGGATCCCCGGCATGAATAATTTTGGCCTCTTTAACAGCGGTCACAGCAAGCGTATCAACAACATCATGTATGGCCACGCGAATGGCGTGAAGGCCGCGCTGTTTGACTACACTTACACAACGGGTTCCGGCAAGCATCAGTCTACACACTATCAGTCCGTCGCTTACTTTGAGCATCGCGACTTGAATCTTCCCTTTTTCTCATTGCGGCCGGAAAACTTCATGCATAAGTTGATCTCGGCGCTTGGATATCAGGACATCGACTTCAACAATCGCCCGACGTTTTCGAGTCAGTATCTTCTACGCGGTAACGATGAGCAGCGAATCCGCAGTACGTTTGACGATGCTTTGCTAGCTTTTTACGAAGTTAATCCGGGGGTTAGCACCGACGGCGGTGGGAATCAGATCTTTGTGTTCCGTGAAGGCCATCACACGCCGCCCGAACAAATCAGGGCGTTTATTGACTGGGCCGCAGAGTTGCAGCGTCGGTTCCTGCGTCACTTCTAAGAATCAATCGTGGAAGATTTATGAGGGTTGTAATGCTTTCAAACTCCGGTCTGGTTAGGTGGAAGAGTCATTCCGTGATGTTGCTCCTCGGCTTGGTCCTTTTTATGCCGAACGCGGTTGGCCGGCAACTAACGTCCCAGACGTCGTCGCGACGTGAACGAACGCCGGAATGGGAACGGTACACGGTCAGAGAGAGAGACTTTTCAGTGCTTCTCCCATCAGCACCGGGGATGAGTGTTTACGACGAACGCAAAGAGTCGTTGACCGGACTGCGACGCCGTCATCTCATTGGAGTCTATTCCAATGGCGTGGTCTATGCCATCTACGTTTTTGAGCGACGGCACGCGCTTAATGCTTTCATCGATGAATTCAAGAACGAATACGGCCAATCGGGCGAGTTCCAGCGCAAACTCAAAGTTTCAAGCAGCGAAGGGGTAGAGTATCGTTTTCAAAACGATGCAATGAGCGGCGTCACTCAATACTTCATCACCAAACGTAATCTATACGTTTTCAAAGCCCACAGTTCGTCGCTCGTCGATTCAGCGGCAGAAGTAACCAGGTTCTTTGAATCTATTGAGCTTGAGCCGACGGAGGGAGGAATCGCGATCGTTGAGGGCGCAGGCCTGCAGTCATCCCGTCCTCCAGCTTCCGCCCAGGGTGAGGACATCGCTTATTCGGCAAAAGATGTGACACGAAAAGCTGTAGTGGTAGTAAAACCTGAACCGGCCTATACAGAAGACGCGCGAAAACAACAAATCACCGGAACGGTAATCGTGAGGTGCGTCTTCGCGGCGTCCGGGGCGGTGACGAAGTTGGTTATTGTTTCGGGACTTTCGTCTGGGTTGACTGAGAAGGCGCTGCAGGCAGCGAGGCAAATCCGGTTCATTCCCGCGATCAAAGACGGACGCTTTGTTTCCACGCACCTTCAACTCGAATACACCTTCGATCTCTATTAGCGGTTTGTTATTCAGATCATGGCGCACCTACTCGAAGTTAATAACCTGCAAACGCATTTTCCGACGCGGGCCGGTCTGGTGCGCGCGGTTGATGACGTCAGTTTCTATCTCGATCCAGGCGAGCTGTTGGGACTGGTGGGCGAGTCTGGTTGTGGCAAGTCGATCACTGCACTTTCGATCATGCGTCTGATCGCGCCACCGGGAAAAATTGTGGGCGGCGAGATAACCTTTGATGGTAAGAATCTGCTGAAACTGCCGGATGAAGAGATGCGCCAGATTCGTGGCGACGACATTGCGATGATCTTTCAGGATCCGATGACCTCGCTCAATCCTGTTTACACGGTCGGCGAGCAAATTGCCGAGGCCTTGCGTCTCCATCGGAAGCTTTCACGAAAAGACGCGCGCGCAGCGGCGATTGAAGCAATGCGCGAAGTCTCGATTCCCGATCCATCGCGGCGTGTAGATGATTATCCCCACCAGCTTTCAGGCGGCATGCGCCAACGCGTCATGATCGCGATGGCGCTTGCGTGCGATCCGAAGTTACTAATCGCCGATGAGCCAACGACTGCACTCGACGTAACGATTCAGGCGCAGATATTGGAATTGTTAAATGACCTGCGGAAGAATCGCGAATTAGCAGTTCTTTTAATCACGCATGATCTCGGCGTCGTTGCCGAAGTCGCCGATCGGGTGGCGGTGATGTACACCGGGCGGATTGTTGAGGAGTCGCCGGTGGATGAATTGTTTGCGCGACCGCGACATCCGTACACGGAAGGTCTGTTGCGATCGGTACCGAAGCTTACGGTCGAGCACGTGGCAAAGAAGGAACGCCTGGAAACGATTGAGGGCACGGTGCCGAGTCCGACAAATTTGCCGCCAGGCTGTCATTTCGCGCCGCGATGTCCGCACCGCATGCCGCGCTGCACAGAAGAAGAGATTCCGCTTTACAAGCTGGATGGAGACGTGAAAGTGCGCTGCGTGCTGTTTGATTTGGCGGCTGCGGTTGCTGCGGATCATCAAGCAGAACAGAAGCCACCCGCATTGGGTAGTGTTTAAAAGAAGGCCATTTTCCATTTGTCATTTCTCATTTCAGATTTGTCATTTGGAACATGTGCTTCGGAGGTTTTTTCGAGCAAGGGTTCCGCTCACAGGTTCGTTTGCGGAAAAATGACAAATGAAAAATGGAAAATGGTTTGTTAACAGGCTCAGTTGAGTCGCAACCAAACGAGCTCGTGAGTGTGCGAGGTTTGGTAAAACATTTCGCGGTTGAAGGCAGTGACGATGTGGTGCGCGCTGTGGATGGCGTGTCGTTTGAAATCTATCCGCGCGAAACGCTGGGACTCGTCGGCGAATCAGGGTGCGGCAAGTCTACGGTGGGCCGGTGCCTGCTGCGCCTTATCGAACCCACCTCCGGAAAAATTGAATTTGAAGGACGCGATGTTCTTTCGTTGGGCAAGGCCGATCTGCGTGCGCTTCGCCGCGAGATGCAGATCGTGTTTCAGGATCCATACGCTTCGCTGAATCCACGCATGAAGGTGGGCGACATCGTCGGCGAGCCTCTGGTGATTCACAACATCGGCACGAAGAGCGAACGCAGGGATCGCGTGGCCGAATTGCTGAAACGTGTGGGCCTCGATCCGAACTATCGCAATCGCTACAGTCACGAATTTTCAGGCGGACAGCGCCAGCGCATCGGCGTAGCGCGCACGCTCGCGCTCAACCCGAAACTCATTGTGGCTGACGAGCCTGTCTCGGCGCTCGACGTTTCCGTGCAGGCGCAGGTAGTCAATCTTTTGCAGGAACTCCAGGAGGAGTTTGGGCTCGCTTATCTTTTCATCTCTCACGGACTGGCTGTAGTTGAACACATTTCGACGCGTGTGGCGGTCATGTATCTGGGGCGAATTGTAGAGGTGGCTACCGCGGCCGACCTTTACGCGCAGCCTTTGCATCCTTATACAAAAGCTTTGCTGTCGGCGATTCCGGTTCCCGACCCAAAACAAAAACGCGAGCGCATCGTTTTGCAGGGCGACGTGCCGACGCCGATCAATCCGCCTTCAGGTTGCCGCTTTCGCACTCGCTGCCCAATAGCTATTGACGACTGTGCGCGGATTGATCCAGAGTTGCGCGAAGTTTTACCGGGACACACGGTCGCTTGCATCCGCGTGCCGGGATGGGCTGAAGCCAGTCCGGTCGAAGCATTGGCAGAAGCGTAGATGAGCTACTAAGCTGAAACACGGCAATAGATCGAAGCGTATAAAGCCTTCACAGTAGATGCCCGCACTCGGGCCACGCCCCGGACGGAAGCTTTTCTCCCCGTCCTTTATTACAGGAGGATAGACCACCATGAGCGATCCGGAGAATCTGGTACCCCGATTTAACCCACAGCCCGATCCCCCCAAAGTCATGTCCACGGCCCAAACTTTGACGAGCATCTTTTTCGAACCCGGCGAGACGTTTCAGGCCCTGAAAGTGCGTCCGCGGTTCCTGATTGCAGGCATCATTACCGTCGTAGTTTTCATGGCTTACTACACGACATTTGTGTCGCGCGTTGGCTCCGAGGCCATCGCCCGCGCCCAAATTGAAGCACGTCAGCCGGACGCGACCCCTGAACAAATCGAACAGGGGCTAGCCATGCAGAACAATCCCATCATTAAGGTGGTTACCTACGCATCATTCCCACTGGTTTTTGCAGTGATGTTTGCCGCCGGCGCTGGTCTGTATCTGCTGGGCACGATGTTGATGGGCAAGTCGATGAGCTTTAAACAGGCGCTCTCGGTCTGGGTATATTCGAGTTATCCACCCACGGTCGTGTTCACCCTAATCAACATCGTGCTGTTGTTCTTGAAATCTCCAGGTGACATTGATGCCACAGCTATTAACAGTGGGCTGGCTCGCGCCAATCCCAGTATGCTGGTGGATACGAAGGCGCAGCCAATGTTGGCAACAATCCTTGGTTCGTTTGATCTGATTCAGTTTTACGGTTTGTTCCTGGGCGCCGTTGGCTTGAAGGTTCTGGCTAAGCTTTCTTCAGGTTCCGCCTGGGCGATCGTCTTGGGAATCTGGTTTGTCGGAGTGCTGCTGCGAATCGTAATGACGCTGATTATGGGCCAGGCGTTCTAATCAAGGTAGGACAGGCATTCGTGTCTTTTGAACGAGGTGGAAGTCACAAGATTCCACCTCGTTTTCATTTTCCATTTCTCATTTTCCACTTCTCAATGTTCATTGGTCATTGCCCATGGCGCATCAGAGCGATGACAAATGAGAAATGGAAAATGACAAATGGTTCGCTCCTACTCGTAGCGCAGCGATTCGATCGGATCCAGCCGCGCAGCTTTCCATGCGGGCCAGATACCGAAGATAAGGCCAATGCCGACGCTCGCGACAAAGCCGCCAATTGGCGCCCAGAGCGGCACATAAGACGGCAGCACCAGCCGCAACAGAAACGTTAACAGCCAACCAATCGAAAGCCCCACCAGTCCACCAAAGCCGGTAAGCGTGGCGGCTTCGATCAGAAACTGCCACATGATGTCGCTTCGCTTTGCGCCGATAGCCTTGCGCACGCCAATTTCCCGAGTTCGTTCCGTCACAGACACCAGCATGATATTCATTACGCCGATGCCGCCGACCATTAGCCCGACGGATGAAATGACGACCATCGCGATGGCCACGCCGCTCAGGATTGAGCGAAAACTACTCAGAAACAGTTCGGCAGTTTGCAATCCGAAGTTATCCGGTTTGCCAAAGGGCACCTGACGCCGCACCCGCAGAAGATCGGTGATCTGATCCAGCGCCTCATCCATCATTCCTTTGCGCGCGACCGCCAGAATATAGACGTCGTTCGAGCCGGGCTTGAGCTTTCGCGCGACGTTGAAAGGCACATAGATAACGTTGTTCTGATCGTCGTCGCCTCCGCCCAGCAGGAACTGTTCACGCTTTTCCAAAACGCCGACAACGCGAAATTGTCGTCCCCCGATTTCGATCTCTTTTCCCACCGGGGAGCCGAACGGGAAAAAATCCTGGCCGACAGACGATCCGACCACCGCTACCTCTTCGTTATTATCGTTTTCGTACTGGGTGAAAAATCGTCCCTCTTTGACGATCTGAGTTCCGGCTCGCTCGAAATCGGGCAACGTTCCCTGCAAAGCTATGGCGGCGGAAGTCTTTCCCGGGCCGGAGACCATGAGTTTCTGTCCGAAGAAATTGTTGCTGATGTCGAGGAAGGGAACTGAAAGCTCGACGGCCGGTAAACTGGTCAGAGCGACCGCATCGTCGTAAGTGAGGTCCTTGCGCATCCGCTCTTCACGCGACAAGCGACCAATGTGAATGCCCGAATTGAACTTGATGATGAAGATCGAATTGGTGCCGTACGACTCCAGCTCTTTCTTTACAGTCGTATCGACCCCGCTGATGATCGAAGAAATCAGCATGACGGTGATCACACCGATCATTACGCCAAACACGGTGAGAAACGAGCGCAGCTTGTTGGCCCGCAAGGTGTCGAGCGCCATCTTCAGGTTTTCGTAAATGTCAGTGCGAATGATCTTCATAACACCTCGGTGTAACCCAAACTGTTAGTTTGCGTTACAAACAGCTGCATTTTGCTCTAATCAGCCCTGAGCGCTTCAATCGGATCAAGGCGCGCGGCTTTCCAGGCGGGAAACACACCGGCGAGCACGCCAATTCCCCCTGACACGAAAATTGTTATTAAGATCGCAGCGATCGAAAGGTACGTGGGCAAAAAGAATGCGGTCATTATCATGCCGATAACCCAGGCAAGGAAGATTCCCATCGCGCCGCCGATTGCCGAAAGCGCAACAGCTTCGACCAGGAATTGTTTAAGGATATCCATTTTGCGGGCCCCCAGCGATTTCCGCACGCCGATCTCTTTGGTTCGTTCCGTGACCGATACCAGCATGATGTTCATGATTACGATCGCGCCCACCACCAGAGAGATAGCGGGAACAAAAATGGCGACCACAAACGTTGGCCCAAGCAATCGATCGCGGAAACCCGTGATGGCATCGGGCGTGACGATTCCGAAGTTGTCTTTTTCGTCTGACTTCAATCGCCGGCGGGAGCGCAAAAGAAATCTCGCTTCATCCACGGCGTCGACAAAGGTGTCGTCGGTCTTTGAGGTTGCCTGGAAATAGAGGAGCCGATTGCGCGTGAAGCCGCCGAAGTTGTTGCCATAGGTTTTGAGCGGGAGCGTGATGAAATTATCCTGCGGAATTCCGAAGACGGTGCCTTTCGCTTCGGCGATGCCGATAACGCGATAGGGCAATCCGGCGATACTTATCTCTTCACCGACAGCAGTGGAAATGCCCGCGGGAAAAAGTGCGGTGGCGACGTCCATCCCGATATATGCCACACGCATCGCCGCGTCGTTTTCGGATTCAGTAAAGTAGCGTCCTTCGGCTACGTTGAGGTTGTCGATCTCAGCGATCACAGCCATCGATCCGTCAACGGGAACATCTTCCGCGAATTTCGAATCGCGTTTCACCAGCGACCGGCTCGCTCGCGCCTTGGCGCCAATCTTGTCGATCAACGTAGCGCGCGCACGCAGATATTCCAAATCATCGAGTGTAAGTTCCTTATTTCGGCGCTGCGCTGCGGCAATCGAATCGAGGTCCTTGAAGTCTTCAAAGTTGAACCGCTGGACGGTAAACGACTTGGATCCGATGCCGGCAATTTTTTCGTCGATATAGCGATTAAAACCCTGGATGAGGGAGACGACTACCACGAAGGCGGTGACGCCGATGATCATGCCCAGCAGGGTGAGCGCTGATCGCAGCTTGTGCGCCCAAATTGCGGCGATCGCCAGTTTCAGGGTTTCGATGAATTTCACGGTTTGGTTACTACGGTTAACGCGTCAATTTGGTTGCAGTCAAGCAGTTCCGGGCTCATCGGCTAAACGGGTGTAACGCAAACTATTGGTTTGCGGCGTTCGCCGGCGGTCACGGAACCAGCCCTCAGGAATCGCAAACTAACAGTTTGCGTTACATTCGAGCTATTCCCAACGCAGAGCTTCGATAGGATCGAGCCGGGCTGCTTTCCACGCGGGCCATAGTCCAAAGACTATTCCTACCGCGGCCGAAACACCAATGCCAACCCCGATGGCCCATAATGGGACATGAGCCGGAAGCGGTGAGTACTTGTTTATCAGAAAGGCAAGTGCCTCGCCCACTGCGAGACCAGTGACGCCTCCGATGCCCGTTAACACCACGGCTTCGATCAGAAACTGCGAAAGTATGTTGAAGCGAGTTGCGCCCACCGCTTTGCGAACTCCAATCTCCTTGGTGCGCTCGGTGACAGACACGAGCATGATATTCATCACCCCGATGCCGCCAATCATCAGGGCCACGAAAGAGATGGCCGTCAGAACCAGCGCGGTGGCGCCGGTTAGCTGGTTGTAGATGTCGAGCAGCGAATCCTGAGAAGAGATGCCGAAGTTGTTTTTTTCGTTGATAGGAACCCGACGCCGGCGACGCAGGATATCGGTAATCTCGTCAATTGCGGATTTCACGTACGCGCGAGACTGCGGCCTGACGATAATAAAGAAGACCACTCCCGGAAACGGCCGGTCGGCGTAGTACTTGTCGAAGGTGGTGATGGGAACGAAGATCGAATTATCGCGAGACTGCCCGAAGAAGTTGCCCAGCGGTTCCATCACCCCAATCACGGAATAGGGAGTGCCGTCGATGCGGACTTCTTTCCCGATTGGATCTTCGAAGGGGAAAAGGGCGCGCACAACATCCACTCCCACAATGCAAACATTTTCGCGATTGTCCATGTCGAGGTCTTTGATAAAACGTCCTCGCGCGATGAATTGTGAGTGAACAAATTCGTAGTAGGAAGTTACACCGAGAAGGATGGGCGTGTCAGTTTGCTTGTTCTGATAACGCGTGGTCACTGCAATCATGCGGTGGATTGGCGACACACCGGCGATGGAGGGCCCTTCGCGCAACGCCGCGGCGTCTTCCATCGTCAGATCCTTTCGGTGGATCTCTTCTGGCCCAGGAGGGCGGCCGAAACCCGGATCAAACTTCGAGACGAAGATTGTGTTGGAACCGAGCGACTCAACCTGGTCAGCGAATGCTTTATTCAAACCCTGGATAATCGAAACCATGAATATGATCGTTATCACCCCGACACTGACGCCGAGAATCGTCAGCGACGAGCGCAGCTTGTTCGCCCGCAAAGTGTCGAAGGCCATCAGGGAGGATTCTTTTATGTCGTCAAGACGCATGGAAAGTCAGTCAATCGGGCGTAAGTGCGGCAAAGCCGCTGCTCGTTGTTCTACTCCGCTCTCAGGGCTTCAATCGGGTCCAATCGCGCGGCGCGCCAGGCAGGCCACAGACCGCTGACGATGCCTACCAATGATGAAACCCCAACACCCAACACAGCCGACCCAACGCTCATTAACAAGGGAAAGCCGATCAGCGCGGCAATCAGATACGCGAGGCCAAAACCGGTGAGTACTCCGATTCCACCGCCAATGGCCGTCACTGCTACCGCCTCGATCAGAAACTGGGTCAGGATGTCCTTGCGCCGTGCTCCCAATGCCTTGCGTATGCCGATCTCCTTGGTGCGTTCGGTAACGGAAACCAACATGATGTTCATCACGACGATTCCGCCGACGACGAGCGAGATTGCAGCGACCGCAATCGTAACGATATAGATGTTGGATGTTGCCTTTCCATAAAGATCCAGGAAGACATCCTGGGTTTCCAAAGAGAAACCCTCGTCGTCTACTTCGCCAAAGGTGAGACCCCGGCGATTGCGCATGATTGTGCGCACCTGGTCCTGCGCCAACTCAAGTTGTTCGGCGGCAGGCACCTGAATCATGACGACGATCGAATCGCGCGCGCCATAAAGTTTTTGGTAAGTAGAATAGGGAATGTAGGCGACGCTGTCTCGCGAGGCCCCGAAGATGGAACCGAGAGACTCTAGTACGCCAACAATCTGAAACGGACGACCGGCGATCTTTATTTCGCGACCCAATACCTGGTCGGCTGATGCGCTGCCAAAAAGATTTGTAACCACGTCGGACCCGACCACGCAGATTTCACGGCCCGACTCTCCTTCTTCGTCAGTCCAGATTCTACCCACGTCGATGCTGCGGCCATCGATATCAAACATCGAAGTTGGCGACACACCCCGAATCGTGAAGTTTTCCATTTTTTGATCGCCCTGCTTGATAGTTTCTCTTGCGTTGGCCGCAAGGCCCACGCGCCAGCAGGACGTGCAGAGTCGCCCGATGGCCTCGGCATCTTCATGAGTAACGTCCTTGCGTTTATTGAATTTGATGAAGTCTTCGCGCGAGCGAATGATTTGGGGGCGTTTGGAGATGGTGAAGACTGTTGAGCCCTGGGAGGAAAAGGTGCTCGCAACTTTGTTGTCCAGGCCCTGGATGATTGTTACGACTGCTATCACCGCGGCCACGCCCACCACGATTCCGACGAGGGTAAGGGCGGTGCGCATTTTGTTTGCGCGCAAACTTCCTACCGCTACGAGAAACGATTCCCAAAGCGGAGCCAGTCGGAGCAAGCGTAGTTTTTTAACTTGAGATTGGTTCTGCACTTTGTAAGCAGTTCAACCGGAACATATTGATCGAAGTAAGTCGAAGAATTCAGAACCGGGAGCGGTAGCGACCGGGTCAACCGGGGAAAGCGCCAGGGTGCGATTTCTATCAGCGTTGAGATGGGTGGGTGGATCGGGACCCGGTCGCTACCGCTCCCGGTTCTGAATTCTTCGACTCACGCAGGTGTCTCTTACTCTAACTTCAGTCCTGAGCCTAATCGGCAACTGGTTCACTCATTGCAATCGGCTTTCAAGGCTACCGAATCTTTTCGTCTTTTTCGATTAATCCGTCGCGAATGGAAACGACCCGATGAGCGCGTGCGGCGACGTCGGGTTCATGAGTTACGACGATGATTGTATTTCCTTCGCTGTGCAGTCGTTCGAAGAGATCCATGATTTCCATGCTGGTACGAGAGTCGAGCGCTCCGGTAGGTTCGTCGGCGAGAAGAATGGAAGGGTGGTTAACCAGGGCGCGGGCGATGGCCACTCGTTGGCGTTGGCCGCCGGAAAGTTCGTTGGGGCGATGCGTCATTCGGTCAGCCAAATCCACGGAGGCAAGTGCTTGTTTGGCCATCTCGTGGCGCTGGGTAGAGCTGATGCCGCCATAAATGAGCGGCAGCTCGACATTGTGCAACGCCGTGGCTCGAGCGAGGAGATTGAACGTCTGAAAAACAAACCCAACCTCCTGATTGCGGATGCGCGCGAGTTCGTCGTCGTCCATCTCTGAAACGTTTTTCGCATTGAGCCAATACTCACCCTGACTCGGCGTGTCGAGGCAACCGATCAGATTCATCAAGGTAGACTTTCCCGAACCTGATGGCCCAATGATGGCAATGTACTCACCCTTCGGAATATCAAAGGACACTCCATGCAGCGCATGCACCTTTTCCGAACCCATCTCATAGGTTTTCCAGATGTTGCGCATCGAGATGAGCGAGCCCGCATCGTGCGCAAGCGCTACGTCCGGCTGCACGCTCGACTGGACCGGAGATGTCAGTGTGGCGTCGCTCATTAACTATTCTCGTTTCCGTTGGCATTGCCTGGCTTTTTGGTTTGCCGTTTCACAGTGGACCCGTCTTTAAGTGTCTTCAACACGCGGCTGGGTCCTCGCACGATCTCCATGTCCTTAGTTGCCCCGGTGAGAATTTCGATATCAGCTTCACCAGTGATACCCGTGGTGACTTCGACGAATTTGACTTTGTTTCCATCGAGAGCGTAAACACCCTTAATGCTCTTGGGCTTCTCGCCCGATGCCGGCGTCGGCACTGAACCGGCAATTGTTGCCGCCGGGGAAGGAGCGGCGGTCGGCGCTTTTTCCACGATGGCTTCAAGCGGCACTGCAATCACATTGTTCTTGGTTTTCGTCGTTATGGTTGCGGTAGCGCTCATGCCTGGGCGCAGTCCGTTACGCAGCTCGTCCGGCATATCGCGCAGTTCGATCGTGACTTTGAATTCCTTGGCTTCCTGTACGTTGACGCGATTAGAAAGCCCACCCTGCGTGTCCGATTTGGAAACCGCCAGCGGGTTCTTTTGGGTCACTACTGCCGTCAGCTCTTTATCGCCGAGCGCATCAACTTTCACTTTCGCCTGCTGTCCGACTTCGACGTTTGAAATCTCCGTTTCGTCTACATTCACTTCGACGTTGATTGTAGACATGTCGGCAATGGTCATCAGCGGTGTAGTCGAAAGACCGGCGACGGCATATTCACCGACGCGCGTGGGGATGTCGGCGACGACACCGTTGAGCGGCGAGAGTTGAGTGGCTTTAGAGCGTTGACTCGACTGTCCGCGGAGCAAGGCTTGCTGTTGATTCGCGCGCATCTCAGATGATCGGATACCAGTTCGTGCTTCCTGCACTGAGAGCTTCTGCTGGTTGGCGCGCTCCTGCGCTTCTTTGACGGAAATTCGCTGCGACTCCAGATTTGCCCTTGCCGTTTGCAGCGCAATCTTGCCTTGTTCAAAACGGTCACGCGCGGCGTCGTATTCCGATCGTGATGCCACGCCTGCTTCAATTAGATCAGTATTGCGTTTGAGTTCACGTTGGGCGGTATTCAAATCGACTTGGGCGCGATCGACCTGCGTCTGGAGAGCCACCAGCTGTTGACGCGCCGATGAAACGGATGACTCCGCCACAACCAGTCCCTGCTGCGCTGACGCGACTGCGTTGCGCGCGTTCTGAATATCGTTCATTGCACCCTGAGCTGCGGCCCACTGGGCTTCCTGGCTCGACTGAAGCTGCGTGGGATCGACCCGCACCAGCGGCTTGCCCTGCGTTACCTGATCTCCGGCGTTAACATAGATTTCCTCGATGCGCCCGGGGACTTCGCTGGTCAGCTTGATGTAACGAATCGGTCTTACTTCGCCTGAAGCTGTCACTGTCTGCCGGAGCTCGGGTTTGACCTCCAGTTTAATCGTCGTAACTTCAGCTTCTTCTTTCCGGCTGGCAAAGACGCTGATGATGATGATCAGCGCCAGCACGGCTACCGCCGAGACCGCGATGATGATTTTTTTCTTTCGAGATAACGCCATGACTTAGTCCTTCGCTGGGAGATTCGGTTCTATTCTTGCTCTGGGTGATTATTCTGCACAAAACCGCGCATTTTTGGAAACTCGTATGATTCGAGTAGTTCTTACGTGAAAATCCAGCAAACTGTTTCAAGTAAAGGCAATCGCAGTCGGCAGTCGGCAGTCGGAAGAGAAGGCTAAACGAACGTTCCAGATTCGGCAACCAGGCGAGGAAAGGAACTATTTGTCCTGCCGACTGCCCCTGCCGGCCGCCGCTGAATCGGGACGTTGGCGAGGCGATCAGTTTCGCGCTAGAATGACCAGCCGTTCTCGAACCCAGTCCTAATTGCAAAAAATTGTGATTTTCCCGATCGGGCGGGCGAATAGCTTCCGAAAACGATGATTACGTGTGAAAGGTGCAAAGCCTCAAACCTGGACGGGGGGCAATACTGTGACGAGTGCGGCGCCCCTCTTCGTCCTAATTCGCGTCATAGCGTCGGACCTCCGAGTATAGGGGCGGGTAAGAACGAGGCGAAAGGGCAAAACGGAGCCCGTGCTCCTTCTGCCGTTCCGCAGCCGGAAGTGGCGGGCAGCAAAGCAGCAGCCGGATTGAATCTTTCGGCATCGCTCGGTTCAAACGACAAAGCACATGCAAAGCTGGTAATTGAGCGGGGCAAATCCGCGGGTAAGCAATTTCTGTTGAGTGCCGTGGAATCCCAAATCGGGCGTTGGGACGCGGACGGCGGCATTTTCCCCGACGTTGACCTGGACTCCGACGATCCGGAAGCAAAAGTTTCGCGGCGTCACGCGCGAATTACCTTTCAGGATGGAAAATATTCACTTGAAGATCTCGGTTCGACCAACGGCACGTTCGTGAATCGAGGAAAGCGACTAGCCGCCGGGTTGCGCCAGCCACTGAACGACGGCGACGAGATTATCGTGGGGAAGACTTTCCTGCGCTTTCATCTTATCAAGTAAGCAGGCTCAGCGGAGTTGCAGAAAAGCTCAGAGACTTACGTTCTGGATTTGAAATAAATGGCTGAATGCGTCGAATGTGGTAGGCCGGTGGTCCCGGGCGAAGCCTTTTGCAGCAACTGCGGTACACAGCATCCCGTCGGTGAGCCTTCGGCTGCAAACCAATCGGACGAACCTCAGACTTTGGACGATGCCATCGGGGTCGCCGGCGAAGCCCAAAGCGCAGCGGCTGATGTTTCGCCGTCACCGTCTAGTTCGGCAAAGTCCTCGGCTGAAGCTGCTGCCGCGAAAAAGATTGGATCTGAATCCCTTGGCGGCGGTTCTACCGGCGACGTCGGTGTGCCTGTCAAACATACGGTTAAGAAGGGTACTACCGGTGGACACCAGCCAACTGTAAAGCAACTCGATCCCGGCAGCGTTCTAAACGCCCGATATGAAATTGTTCGCCGGATAGGCGGTGGGGGTATGGGCGCTGTATACCTCGCTAAGGATCGAAATCTTGGTGATGCGCCGCGCGCGGTGAAAGAAATGGTGGAGGCGCATCTCGATCCGGCGCTGCATGAAAAATCGATTGCTGACTTCAAACGCGAAGCCGTCTTACTAACCGCGCTCGAACATCCATCTATTCCCACCATCTACGATTATTTTTACGACGAAATCCTGGGCCGGTTCTATCTGGTGATGCGCTTTATCTCCGGTGGCGATTTGGCGTCTCGTTTGCGCTCAGCGCCCGGAGGTCGAATTGATGAAAAAACGGTCGCTGACTGGGGAATGCAAACCGCCGACGTACTCCAATACCTGCACAGCCGTCCGAAGCCAATCATCTATCGTGATCTAAAGCCGGCAAATCTCATGATCGACGGTAATACCGGCCGCATCATGGTGATTGACTTCGGGATCGCGCGTTGGGTCAAACAGGAAGAAAAAGGTGTGACCGCAGTCGGGACGATGGGTTATGCGCCGCCGGAACTTTTTGGTGGACGGGTAGAAGCGCGCTCGGACGTTTATAGCCTTGGGGCAACGATGTTTCATCTGCTGACAGGTTCCGACCCGCAGGACAATCCACTCTTAATTTTCGACTTTAGTAAGAACCCTCGCCCTCGTCAGATCTCGCCTTCGATCTCAAGCGAGATGGAAGCGATCCTGATGCGTTCAGTTGAATACAAGCCTGAGGATAGGTTCCCTTCGGCTGGGCATATGCGTGACGCGCTGGATGTTCATCTGCAAAAACTCACGAGCGGGCACGTTAGTTATGGCGTGCCTTCGGGCCAGGTTGGCGGCGAAACGGTGCAAGTGCAGACAGTCTTCTGCGGTTTTTGCGGTGGACGAATCGCCGCGGACGATATCTTTTGCGCACATTGTGGCGCGAAGCAGCCATTGGCCGGACTTGGTTCGAGCGCGACCTTGCGCGCGGCCCGGCCGACAGCAAAACTTGTCGTTGCCGGGACCACCGAGCTCGACGCATCTTTCGTTCTGCAAAAAGACAATAACCTACTGGGCCGCACCGACCCGCATTCCAACGTATTTCCGGAGATCGATCTCTCCCGGTTTGATCCGGAAACGAAAGTTTCGCGCCGCCACGCGAGGATCTGGCGCGAAGGCGAAACGTTTCTCGTCGAAGATCTTGGTTCCGTTAACGGCACAGTAATCAATGATTCGATAAGGCTCGCGCCGCGCCAGCCGCGAGTTTTGGACAGCGGAGACAAGTTGCGACTTGGGGAGACTACGCTGCATTTTCTTTTAGGATAAGTGGTGGTCAGTGGCCAGTGGCCAGTGGTCAGTGATCAGTGGTCAGTGATCAGCGGTCAGTGGAAAGACTCTTAGGGGACTGTTGTTGGTCTCTCGCTGTCTCAAAATAGTGAGCTGTTAACGACTGGCCACTTGCGACTGACCACCGGCCACTGACTACAGAGTTTCAATGACGGCAATATCAGTAGAAACAGTTCCATCTCGACCAGCAATGAAGCCGCGTACGCCGGGCCAGAGATTTGCGCGGTTTCGCGCACCTTTTTCATTGCGATGCGGCGCAATTCTGATTGATTACGTTCTACTCGTCGCTGTCGTCGCATTTAGCACATTAATTAGCCGGCTTCAGGGTGGAGGCGCGCGCACGGCCGGTAACCTGACCGAGACGTTTGGAATTATTCTCGCGGTTCTGATCGCCGTCATGAATCTCGGTCTTCTGCCAGGCTTAACGGGACTAACGGCAGGGAAGTGGGCCACCGGCTTGCGTATACTGCGAACTGATGGGCGGGGAATCGGAATAGGCCGCGCGTTCTTAAGACATTTCGTTGGTTATCCAATATCGTTTGCTCTCTTCGGCATTGGCTTCGTTGTGGCCGCCCTTTCACAACGCGGGCGAGGCCTGCACGACGTTATCGCTGATACAATCGTCGTTCGAGAAGGGCCCGCCGTGGCTGTGCGCGCCGCTTCGAAGGCGGCGACCTGATTTCAAATGCAAGTTAAATATCGACATTCAAATCTGAAATTTGATATTTGAGATCGAGATCTGAGATCTAAACTCAAAAATGTCAGAGCTAATAGTTAAATACCCCGACCGCGCGCCCGACCGGTTTCCGCTGGGACGACTACGGATCACACTTGGCCGTTCCGCGCGTAATGATCTGTGTATTCCCGATCCATTCGCCTCGCGCGTGCACGCCGAGGTGCCCCGTGAGGGCGAGGAATATTTCCTGCAGGACCTCGGGTCGGCAAATGGAACGCTTTACAACGGCGGGACAGTTGAAGGCACGGTGCCTTTAACGCCGGGTGGGCGAATTCAGATCGGTGAAACGGAAATTGTCTTCGACGATGGCACCTACCATTCAAGCATGGGCGCCACGATGATCACCGACAATTCATCTCATTCACTACCTGAAGCCACCATTGCGCTGCCCTCGGGAGATCGCACCACTTCAGGTTTGCTCGAAGCGATCGAAGGCGCTCGCACCAAGCCCGACGAGAGTGTGGTTGCCCGCGTTGCCAGAGAAGGCGACTTGCTCGCACTGATCAGCAAAGTGGGAATCACTCTGCTGAGCTCGTCTACGCTGGAACAAACCCTCGAGCAAATCGTTTCGCTGGTGTTCGAGGCGGTACCTGCTGATCGTTGCCTGCTGATGATGCGCGATGAAGCGAATCAGGATCTGAAGGTAGCGGTGGCGCGGTTGCGAGATCGTGCCGGTGAAATCGGGGAGATACGCGTTAGCCGCAACGTGATGGACGAAGTGGTGATTCGCGGTAAATCAGTGCTCACCTCCGATGCGCAGCACGATCCAAGATTCGCGAGCGGCACCGTTGTGCTCCAGGGCGTTCGGTCGGTGCTCGCCGTTCCTCTCGGCGTCGCGGAAAAAGTTTTCGGCATCATCTATGCGGATTCGCCCATCGCGGAAGGAAGATTCACCGAAGATCATTTGAAAGTTCTGACCACTCTCGCGTCGGTCGCGGCAATTCGCGTAGAGAATGCGCGGCTGGTTGAGTCGCGCCTGCAGCAGGAGCGTCTGGAGCGCGAGCTGCAGCTGGCAATGGAGATTCAGCAGCGCTTTCAACCGACGGCGCCGCCGATCGTGGCTGGTTATGAGTTTCAGGGCATTAGCTTTCCCTGTTACGAAATCGGTGGCGACTACTACGATTTCATTGCGCGACCAGATGGCCGCATGGTGATTACGCTCGGCGACGTTTCGGGAAAGGGAACTGCCGCGGCGCTTTTGATGTCGTCTCTGCACGCCGCCATTCATGCACAGACCGGCTCCCACGATTCCCTGGTGGAAACCATTTCTGCCGTTAACAAGTACCTCGCCGAAAATATTCCGCCGAACCGTTTTGTAACTCTCTTTTACGCTGAGCTCGATCCGGAGTCAGGCACGCTTTCGTTTCTTAACGCAGGTCACAACCCGCCGCTCATCGTTCACGCGGCCGGCACTGTCGAGCAACTCGCCGCGGGCGGCCTCCCTCTCGGAATCCGCCCAAACGCCGAATACCGCGAAGGCCGTACGCAACTGCAACTAGGCGACGTCCTGGTTATTTATTCGGACGGCGTGACGGAAGCGGCCAGTCCCAGCGGTGAGGAATTTGGGCCAACGCGGCTTTATGAAGTGGTGCAACGCAATGTTGAGGCTTCGGCTGCAGGCATTCGCGATCGCATCGAGTCCGCTTTAACTAAATTCTCGCAAGGCACGCAAGCCGCCGACGACATCACCCTCGTGATCGTCAAACGCCAGTCAGAGACGAGGCAACTTACCGTCAGTGGTGCTCGCTAGAAGAAGTCAGAACCCCGATTTGAGGGTTACCAACGTATTCCATGTATTGGCCGGTAAGAAGAAAAACGATCACTACAGCAAAGCCGAAGATGAGATGGAATCGTTTCATCGGGACGGGTCGGCTCAACTAATCTCCAACCGCATGATTGGACGAGTAGCTGAGCGGCGAGCCACTTCGCTAAAACCTGCGGCTTTGAACGCCGACGGTACGCCCATGTAAATAAATGGATCGGGCGTCTTCTCCATTGTTGGAATTGTCGGGTAACCTTCGACGATCTTTGCTCCGCGTTTGTTCGCAAACTCAACCGCTGCCCGCAGGCGAGCAACCGAAACACCGCGCCGCCGAAAAGTTTTTTTCACAAACAAGCAGGTAATTGACCACACCGCGTTATCGTCGAGTGGTTTCAGCACGCGCGAACGCGCCAAAGAAATAAATTCCTCACGCGGGGCCACGGCACACCAGGCGACCGGCTCTTTGTCGGCATAAGCAAGCACGCCGGGTTTCTTGTTGGCGCTAACGATCTTTCTAAAGGCGTTTTTGTTTCTGTCGCCTTTGCCTTTCGCCCACTCGCCGCGCGCCATGCGCCAATACATGCACCAGCAGCCCCCGCAGGCGCCTCGCTCACCAAACAACTCTTCGACATCGGCCCAGCGACTGGCTGTCGCCGGATGGAAACTCAAGCGCGGAGTGAGAACAGAGACTTTCATTCTGAAGTGACTATTTAATCAGTGGGCTTCCCCGGTAGCAGCCCTTCGCAAGGCAACGTCTGCGGCCCTGCCTCGTTACACATAGCGTATGACGGGCCCGTGTACATCGACACGCCGGCAAACTCACCCTTCGCATTGACGATGTAAAAGTTTACGCCGAAATTTGGATTGCCCTGGCTGTTCAGCAAACGTTTCTCGATTGTGTTTACTTTGATACGCCGGAGCGCTTCCAGCCCAGCGTCTTTCGGATGTTTCCCGCGGCGCATCTCTTCGACAATCAGGAAGGAGCAAAGATTGTAAAGATTCGCCTCGCCACGTCCCGTCGACCCGGCGGCGCCGACCGCGCCATCCACGTAAAGACCGGCCCCGAGAATCGGCGAATCGCCCACGCGGCCCGGAATCTTCCAGGCGAGCCCACTCGTGGTGGTAACGCCGCAAATCTCACCCTTCGCGTTAATGCCGTTGCAGTTGATCGTGCCGTAGTAATGCTCGCGATCCACCAACCCTTCCGCGACCATTTTCAGGCCTTCGCGCCGCCAAACTTCCGCTCGAGTTTTCGGATCGAGATAGTGAGACGGATCGGTGCGGCGCTTCCATTCGAGCCACAGTCCGCGCGAATGTTCGGTGTTTAGATCGTCTTCAATCCTGAAGCCCATGTTGCGGGCAAACATCTGCGCGCCTTTGCCGACCAGCAGATGATGATCGGTCGTTTCCATGACAGCTTTGGCCACGAGCGCCGGCGTGCGCACGCCCTCGAGCGAGGCGACTGCGCCGGCGCGTTTCTTTGGACCATGCATGCACGACGAATCCAGTTGCACTATGCCATCAGCATTGGGCAGTCCGCCATAACCAACGCTGTCGTCGAGCGGATCAAGTTCGACGATGTTTACGCCCGCGATCACCGCATCCAGCACATCAGCGCCCTGGACCATCATCGAAAAAGCCTTTTGTACGACGGTCATGCTGCCGCCATTTCGAAATCGGTTACCATTGGCCGACGAAACAACCACCGGCTTAACAGCGCTTTGCACCAGGATGTTTGGAAACTGGCTGATCGCAGATTTGGCAGAGGCCAGGGTCACCCCGGCGACCGCGCCGGTGCGTATGAAGTCACGACGTTTGATCGATTTGGTCATTTGGTTCCTCGTTTAGAGTACAAACTTTAGTTTGTTACCTTCAGTTGAACATTCCTCAAAAAAGATCCCACTTCTTTCCGTAATCCAAAACAGGGTACTCGTGCCAAATCTCTCCAGCTTTGGTTTTCCCAACGCTTTCAAGAAAGCGTGAGGCGCTTGACCATGGCCAGTCCTGCCATCGTTGAGCATAACCATGGTGCACAGGATTATGATGAACATAATGTACTCTAAACAACTAGCAACTACTTCAAACTTTCCTTAATTCCCGCGGCAGTCTTCAGTCCAATTCCATCGACGAGTTCGAGCCCTCCGCCGGCCACAAATTTCTTCAACTCACTGCGCGAAGAGACTTTGAATTTCTGATGGAGCAGCGCGGCGGTCTTTGGGCCGATACCGGGAACTTCCAGCAGGTCGAGCACCCCCTCCGGCGTTTCCGCGATCATTCGTTCCCAGGCATCAAACGTCCCCCGCTCAATCAGGTCGGCGATCTTCCCAGCAATGGCTTTTCCCACTCCCGGAATTGCCAGCAGCCCTGCTAAACCTTCCTGCTTGTAGATCTTTTCCAGTGGCGTGGGCCATGTTTCAAGCGCTTCTCCAGCGTTGCGATAAGAGCGCAGGCGGAAAGGATCGTCCCCGCGAATCTCCATGAGCGCGGCGAGACGGAAAAACCGCCTCGCAATTGACTCGTTATCCATTTAGGAGATCTTGCGGCGTTTGACCGCACAGTGTCAACGAAAGATTTTGGCAGGAGCAAAAGTCGGGTCAGGCAACGATCATAGTTCCAGTGCCACTGTCCGTGAAGATTTCAGTCAACAGGGTGTTGCGCGCAGTGCCGTCAAGAATGTGGGCGCTGTGGACACCCCGTTTGAGCAAAGCCGCAATGCTCTGGAGTTTTGGAATCATGCCGCCGGTGGCGCTGCCGTCTTTGATCATCGCTTCGGCTTCCGCGGCGGTGAGTCGCGAGAGTTTGGTAGCGGGATCACCTGCACGCAAGTAGATCCCATCCACATCTGAAAGCAGGATCAGTTTTTCTGCCTGTAGCTGAATGGCTATCTCGGCTGCAATGGTGTCGGCGTTGATGTTAAAAACAGTGCCTTCCGCGTCTGCGCCGAGCGAAGAAATTACCGGCAGGTAGCCATGATCCAACAATACGGTCAATAAGCGCGCATTGATCTGCACGACGTCGCCGACGTGCCCGAAATCTACCTGCGAGCTTTCACCGGTTTCGCGGTTCATGACCTCTTTGGGCGGTCGCCTTTCGGCGTGAACGATGTTGCCGTCTACTCCGGAAAGGCCAACCGCCTCAATTCCGCGGTTGCGTAGTGCTGCAAGAATGTCGATGTTTATTTTTCCGGCGAAGATCATTTTGGCCATCTCAAGCGTGGCGTCGTCAGTCACGCGCCGGCCTTCGATGATCGTTTGTTCGATGCCCATGCGAGATGCCAGTTCGCTCAATTGCTTGCCGCCGCCGTGGACCACACAAATCTTGATCCCAACCTGGTGAAGCAGGGCCAGCTCTTCCGCGAGCGAGCTCAGATTCTCGCTATCTTCAGTTGCCTTGCCGGAGAGCTTCACGACAAACGTCTGGCCCTGAAAACGTTGGATATAAGGCAATGCCTCGCGCAAGAGATCGAGCCGCAGTTGATCGCCTACTTCGTTGGTGTTCGTCATTTGGCTTTAGTCAATCTGCCTCAGATTTGCGCAGACACACACAGATCCGTAAAGCGATTTATCACTCGTAATTGTCTTGATCCGTGTGTCTCTGTCTTCATTTGTGGCTGCTCCATTATCCAAGCAAGTTTGCCATGATCGCTTTCTGCACGTGCAGACGGTTTTCAGCTTCATCTGTTACAACTGACTGCGGTGAATCGATCACTCCGTCCGTAACTATCACGTTGCGCCTTACCGGCAGGCAGTGCATAAAGATCGCGTCGTTCGTCCGCTCCATCTTCGCTTCATCCACAATCCACTTCGCCCGATACTCGGCGCGATAAGCAATGTCCTTTTCCGGAGCGCCATAAAATTGCTTCGCGCCCCAGCTCTTCGCATAGATTACTTCGGCGCCGTCAAACGCAGAGTCGATGTCGTTAACGACTTCAAAGCGCCCCCCTGATGCTGTCGACTGCGCATGAATGGTTTCCAATAACTCACCATCCAGCTCGTAACCTTTAGGATGCGAAACGATCAGATCATGGCCCATCTGCGCGGCCGCAAGGGCAAAACTGTTGGGTACCGCCATTGGCAACGGCTTTGGATGCCAGGCCCAGGTGAGCACGACCCGCATGCGGCCGGCCCCTCGTTTCTCGCGTATGGTCATCATGTCGGCCATAGCCTGACATGGATGATGCATTGCAGACTCGAGATTAATGACCGGCACTTCCGCGTACCTGGCAAAGGCTCCGAGTATGGGATCGGTGCGCTCTTCGTCCCAGTTCTTCAATGCTGCAAAAGTGCGGACGCCAATCGCACTGCAATAGCGACCGAGCACGCGGACAAACTCCGCCACGTGTTCAGTTTTATCACCATCCATTACCACGTGATCGCGATGCTCAAGTGTCCAGCTGGTGCCGCCAGGTTCGAGGACCACGGCGTTTCCACCGAGTTCGTAGATGCCAACCTGCATCGAGGCCCGGGTGCGCAGGCTGGGATTGAAGAACACGAGCGCGATGGATTTATCCAAAAGCGGTCTGGACTTATCGTCGCCATTCTTGAAGCGCAACGCTGCGTCGATCAGCGCCTGCATTTCATCGTGCGAGAATTCCCTTGTGGTTAAGAAGTTTCTCATCGCAGGGTGCTCTTCAGGAAGTTTAGAGTACAACGTTCAGGTTGCATGATTTCGCAACGACAAGCTAAAGCTTGTACTCTAAACTGCCGGACGTCTGACAAACAGCGGCTTAGCCAAGCCGAACAAGCTGATTAGAAGCCAGAACACTTCCATCAGGAATGCCGAGAGATTGAAATGAAAAATCAGTGAAACGATCACCAGGAGCGCACCCGTTGCGTTCAATAACAGATAGCTGACCGCCGAGCTCGAAAGTTTCTCAAGCTGTAAGAGCAAGTAAGCAATCACCATCATCAAGACGCCGATGTTGCCGGCCAGGTCGTACCAACTGTAGTTCACACTAATGCCTCCGCGCGTTTTACTGGTGACTTGTTATCGCGATCAGTGCTCCGATGAATAAATCCACGTGCTCGCGCGTTAGACAAAGCGGCGGCAGCAATCGAAGCACATTCGGATCACTCGAAGTGCCGGTAATTATTTTCTGTTCCAGCAGCGCCTGATGCACTGGTGCTGCCTTTTCGGAAAACTCCAATCCGAGCAGGAATCCGCAGCCTCGCACGCGCACGACCGCATTTACTTCAAAAAGACGTTGCCGCAGGTATCCTTCAACTGTTCGTACGTTCGCGAGCATCCCGTCGGCTTCGATCGCCGCCAGCGTCGCGGAAACTGCAGACATCGCGATCATGCCGCCGCCGAAAGTTGTGCCCAGATCATTCTCTTTAATGTGCGAAGCAATGCGTTCATTTACTAAACAAGCCCCGACTGGAATTCCACTCCCTAGTGCCTTGGCCAGCGTGATGATGTCCGGCACCACTCCTGCGCCCGCCTGGTTACCGGCGAAAAACCAGTCGCCCGTCCGGCCAACGCCTGTCTGGACCTCGTCGTAAATCAAAGCGATGCCGCGTTCATCGCAGAGTTCTCTTAAACCCAGAAAGAAATTCGCCCCGGCAGTCCGTACGCCGGCCATTGACTGGATTGGCTCAAGCATAACTGCTGCCACGCTGTCATTAGCGAGAGCTCGGACCGACTCGATGTCGGCCCATCCTGCCTCCAGATGTCCCGGCACGTTTGGCTTTCCAAGCGCGCGATACTTGCCGAGGAAGGTCGCGCTGATTGAATCAGCCGTGCGGCCATGAAAACCTCCGGAGAAGGTAATAATGTTTTCACGACCGGTGGACATGCGCGCCATGCGCATTGCATTCTCGTTCGCTTCAGTTCCGGAGTTACAGAAGAACGCTTTTGTTAATTCGTCCGGCGCAATTGAAACCAATTTCTCAGCGGCACGAGCGCGCGCTTCCGAATAGACGAGGTTTGAATAAAAGAGGAGCTTGCCGGCCTGCTCTTGAATCGCTGCGACTACGTCTGGGTGTGAATGACCCGTGCCCGCGACCGCATGCCCACCATAGAGATCCAGATACCTCTCACCATCAGTGGTGTAGATCCAGACACCCTCACCACGCTCGGCGACAATGGACATCTTCTTGTATGTTGCGAGTTGATAGAGGTCTTCAGAAGCGACCGTTTGTTCCGAGGGGTCTGTGTTCATGGGTTTGTACCCGCCCACAGCAATCCGGTCGTTTCCCCGAGATCAAACATCAGGTTCATATTTTGCACCGCTTGCCCCGCCGCGCCTTTCACGAGATTGTCGAGCGCCGAAAAGATCACCACCTGACGGCCGCGAACTGCGAAACCAATGTCGCAGAAATTGGTGGTCTTCACCCAGTTGATATCCGGTGATCCTTTTACGATCCGAATGAACGACGAATCGCGATAAAACTCTTTGAAGATCGAGCGAAGTTGGTCCTCAGTAATCTCGCTCTTGGTTTCGACGTAAATCGACGAAAAGATGCCACGAGCCACCGGCAGCGAATGCGTCATGAAAATAAACTCGCTGTTCCACTCGCCCACGCTGCGCAGTTCCTGCTCGATTTCAGGCACATGTTGATGCGCGAAAGGCTTGTATGCATAAAACGAGTTCATCCGCTGTGGATGATGCGTGTTCGCAGCGGCTTTTGCGCCGGAACCTGATGAACCCGTTTTCGCATCTACGATCACCCGGCCGCTGATAGATTGATTTGCGATCAGAGGCACCAGCCCGAGCAATGTCGCAGTCGCGAAACATCCCGGATTGCTGATCAACCTGGCGTTCCGAATCCGCTCGCGATTCGTTTCAGTCAGGCCGTAAACAAATTCAGATTGCGCTTCAATCGCGGTGTGCTCGCGGCCATAGTGCTGAGCAAATTCAGCCTTATCGCGTAGGCGGAAATCGCCGGAAAGGTCAATCACCTTCAAATTCGCAGGCAGCCGGGGAACTATATCCATTGCCTGACCGTGAGGAAGGGCGAGAAATAAGCAGTCGAGATCTGTCAGAGTGCCGGCGTCATCCGGGGCCTTTTGAAAAATGAGGTCAGTCAAACCAAAAAGATTGCGATGCACCTCTCCGACGGGCTTGCCTGAATGTTCATTCGCTGTAACGACAGTCACATCCGCGTTGGGGTGAGAAAGCAGGATCCGCAGCAACTCCGATCCGCCGTAACCGGAGCCACCGAAGATTCCAATGCGTATCTTTGCTGCTGTGTCTGACATATCATTCCGTTCGTGTTCGCATTTGTGCGACACTGCCGGGCAACGATCCAATTCTATTCAACAAAAACCAGCACGAGTTTTACGCGTCAACCGCTTCGAAAGAGGACACCACAATGAAATATGGTTTTGCGCCCTTCCTGGTCATTGGAATTGCGTTCATCGTCCTCGGCATCAATGGCCAACGCACCTTTTTCGCTATTGGTCTGGTGTTCCTGGTGCTGGGCTTCATCATGGCCATCAAGTTGAAGCGCCGTTAACATTAACTTAGCACCGGAACGAGCGCGTCAACTTTTGATTTAATAAGTTCGAAGAGAACTGAACCGTGACGCTTTGCGTTCGCAGCCGGCACGCCAAACTCTTTCTCGATGTAATCTTCACCCATTTGCGAATCAGTTACCGATCCGGAAATCAGGGCCACTTCGATTCCGCGTTTGCGCAGCAGTTCAATTCCTCCCCACGCGCCCACATAATCGGTAGCACAAAAGATCAGAGCAACCGTCGCTTCGCGCAACTCAACGTCGTCAAAAACATAATCAACTGAACAGCCACCGAGAATGCCGTCGCCTAACTCGATAACAATCAAGTCCGGTGAACTTTCATTCAGACGGGAAATGATTGCTTTTGCTATCGGCGCCAGGTCCCCTGCGTCTACTGTTGAAGGCAAACCGCAATCGAGAAAACTTGCCGTGGCCACCGCCCCGTGATCAGCCATATTCAGCGTGTCGCGCAGGCAAGCGACGCCGGACAGTTTTGCTCCCGCCACGCGCAGGCCGGCGTGCGAAGCCTGTTTGATCAACTCAGTTGCGGCGTAGGTTTTGCCGCTATTCATGCACGTACCCGCGACCATCACAATCGGAGCCGTGGCGCCGAGATGCGAGCGCGCCGGTAAAGCAACGTCTGCGATATTGAGCAGCCGGCCCGTCTCGTCGCCGCACGCGAGTCCCACCACTTCGACTCGAATCGCGTCGCCCAGGCTCGAATGGTGGCCAGTGCAAAATCCGATCACTCCGCCCATGTTTAGCAGATGCAGCTGGTCACCGGCGGCAATCTTTTCGGGCACATCACCCACGAACCCCTTCAAGGCGCGACGGCGTCCCAGCACTCCCACCAGCAAGTCGCCCGGGTTAATCTTCGCGAGACGACCACTGGGAAGTTCGAGCATGTTGTAAGTTGCACTATCCGTCAGAGCGCGGGCCACAACTACATCACCGGCGCGCGGCGCAGCGCTCGCCGAAATCACCGCGACCGTTTTGTTTAAGCCCAGAGGAGAAGTGGCTGAACCGATCTTGTCGGCCTCGATTATTTTGATTTCAGTGTTCATGTTCCCTCCGCTAGCTCCGTTCGCCCCTCAATCTCAGTCGCAGCGCATTCAGTTTGATAAAGCCTTCTGCGTCGCGCTGGTTGTAAACCGTGTCGGCCTCAAAAGTTGCCACGCTCTCATCGTAGAGCGAATGCGGTGAACGGCGCCCGACCACGATCGCGTTGCCGCGATAAAGTTTGAGACGCACATCACCGGTAACGTTCCGCTGAGTTTCATCCACCATCTTGCGCAGCAACTCAAACTCGGGAGCAAACCAGAAACCGTAATAAATGCTTTCGGCAAACTTCACACTCAACGAATCACGCAGGTGCATTACTTCTCGATCGAGCGTCAGAGACTCCAGTGCGCGGTGTGCAGCCTGGAGAATCGTGACCCCAGGAGTTTCGTAGACGCCGCGCGACTTCATTCCGACAAAACGGTTTTCAACTAGATCAACTCTACCGATGCCGTGGGCGCCGCCCCGTTTGTTCAAGATCTCCAACAATGCAACAGCGCCAGGGGTCTCACCGTTGATGGCAACCGGCTCACCTTTCGCAAACGAAATTTCTATGTACTCAGCTTCCGCTTCTGCGTTTTCTGGCGACCGCGTCAGTTGGAAAATATCTTCCGGCGGCTCCGCCCAGGGGTCCTCGAGAATCCCCCCTTCGTACGAAATGTGCATGAGATTGGCGTCCGTCGAATACGGCTTCGCTGCTGTGGCCGTGACCGGAATTCCATGATCGTGCGCGTAGGCGATCAGGTCAGCACGCCCCTTAAACTCCCACTCGCGCCAGGGAGCAATGACCTTGATATCCGATTGCAGAGCGTAGTAAGTCAACTCGAACCGAACCTGATCGTTACCTTTACCGGTTGAGCCGTGGGCGACTGCATCCGCGCCTTCCTGGCGCGCGATCTCAATCTGCCGCTTTGCAATTACCGGACGGGCCAGGGAAGTGCCGAGCAAATAAACGCCTTCGTAAATCGCGTTGGCTTTGACGGCGGTCCAGACATATTCGCGCACAAATTCCTCGCGCAGATCTTCAACGTAGAGTTTCGACGCGCCGGTCGCCAGCGCTTTCTCTTCCAGCCCGGTTAGTTCTTCACCCTGTCCTACGTCTGCGCAATAACAGACCACCTCACAGCCATAACGCTCCTTCAACCAACGAAGCATTACAGACGTATCGAGTCCGCCGGAATAAGCCAAAACGATTTTTTTGATGTTCTCTGTCACCTTACGTTCCTTTGCTCGAGTCTCCAGTCTCCGGTTTAAAGTCTTTACTCAGTCTGAACCAAAGCTTCTATGACTTTCGACTAATTACTCATCACTCATGACTCTCGACTCTTAACCAAACAGCTCCCAAATCTTTTTCATCACGCCGCGCTGCGACTTCTGATCGCGAACAGCGACAAAGATGGTATCTTCACCAGCGAGCGTGCCGACAATTTCAGAAATAGCCGCGCCGTCGATTTCTACCGCTACCGCTGAAGCAAGTCCCGGTTCGGTTCTGACGACGACCAGATTGTCGCCGGAAAGGTCGAGGCTCAAGAGGCCGCGCGCCGCGGCGCCGTTTGCGCGCGGCACAGCATAGTGGCCGCGGTGTTTCACTACGCCAAGCTCCTCCAAATCGCGAGACACGCTTGATTGCGTGGCCGGCACGCCGGCGCGCTCGAGGAGAGACTTGAGTTCTTCCTGCGTGGCGATCGGTTTCGCACGAATCAAGCTTAAGATTTTCTTTTGTCGCGATTCTTTGATCATAATGAATCTATGCATCTAACTTGCATAAACATTGCATAGATGAATAAAATATCAACTTGGATGCTTCAGGTCAACCGCTGTCGGGTGGGAGGAATGGATGGCTGAGTCGAAGAATCTGTGGGGTGGCCGTTTTAGCGGTGCAGCTGATCAGACTTTTGCCGGGTTCAACCGTTCGTTCAGCTTCGATCGTCTGCTGCTCGATTGTGACGTGCGCGCCAGCATTGCGCATTGCCATGGCCTTGCGAACGCCAAAGTGATAACTGCGCAAGAGGCTGGCGCAATCGAAGCGGGACTGCAACAGGTACTCGAACTGGCGAGCAGCAACTCTGACCTGTCGAATGCGTCAGCTGAGGATGTGCATTCATTTGTTGAGGGGCAGTTGGTTGGGTTGATAGGGGACACGGGTGGCAAGCTTCACACCGGACGTAGCCGGAATGACCAGGTGGCAACGGATCTGCGGCTCTGGCTCAGGGATGCGATCGACGATCTCGTCGCCCGAGTAAGTTTGACTCAAACAGCCTTGCTGGATTTCGCTGAGGCAAATCAGAACGCTGTTCTGCCCGGTTACACACATCTGCAGCGCGCCCAGCCAATTCTCTTTGCTCACTGGTGTCTGGCCTATTTTGAGATGCTCAATCGGGATCGCAACCGACTCTGGGACGCGCGCGCTCGCGTTAACGTTTTGCCCCTCGGCTCGGCTGCGCTGGCGGGCACTTCCTACGCGATAGATCGCGAAGCCGTCGCCCGGGAACTGGGATTCGACTCGGTGTCGCGAAATAGTCTTGACGCCGTTAGTGATCGCGATTTCTGCGTTGAGTTTGTCAGCGCCTGCTCAGTTGTCATGGTCCACCTGTCGCGGCTCGCGGAAGACGTTATTCTCTACGCTACCTCGGAATTTGGCTTTTTTGAATTAGCGGACGCGGTAGCCACCGGATCCAGCCTGATGCCGCAGAAGAAGAACCCGGATTCGATGGAGCTGGTTCGTGGGAAGGCCGCGCGGGTGTTTGGGCACAACGTTTCTCTCTTGACGCTGCTCAAGGGATTGCCGCTCGCATATAACAAAGACATGCAGGAGGACAAAGAGGCGGTCTTTGATTCATTTGATACCACGGCCAATTGCCTCGCCGTGACCTCGCTGGTTCTCGGAAACATCGAGCTCAAGGAAGCGCGAATGGAAGAGGCTGCGTCACGCGGTTACATGAACGCAACCGAGCTTGCTGATTATTTGGTCCGCAAAGGAATGCCGTTTCGCGAAGCGCACGACGCGGTCGGGCGAATTGTGATGTGGGCCATTGAGCGCGGCGTAGAGATACAGGAACTGTCGCTGGATGAGCTAAGTTTAGCGGTACCTTTGATTGATGGGACGGTTTTTGATTCGCTTTCTCTTGAACATACGCTGGGGACGAAATCTCAAGCCGGAGGCACGGCGCCTGAGCGCGTCCGTGAAGCCCTCGCCGCCGCTCGGGCAAACCTGATAGGCTAGCCGTTGCCGCAGTGACTTGACGCTCTGAGTTCTAAGGGATGAATTAATGCCTGTTCATTTCAAATACCTGGGCCTGGCCATCGTAGCGAGCGCTCTGCTCACGGTTGCCTCGAAAGAACAGGAGCCCCCCTTGAGTATCAAGGCTTACACGCGAACCGGTCAGGAAGCTTCGCTGGCAGGTATCGTGACCCTTACCGGCAAACCACCTAAGCCGCTGCGGATCGACATGTCTGCAGATCCCAGTTGCTATGAAAGCAATCCCGATCCCAAAACCGAATGGTTTGTGGTACGAAATAAGCGACTAGCCAATGTGCTGGTCTATGCGACGAGTGAGACAGTTCTCGATAAATACTGGTTCGCACCACCCACATCACCGGCTTCCCTGGAGCACAAAGGCTGTCGTTATGAGCCACACGTCCTGGGTATCCAAAAGGGTCAACCTCTGAGCATAGTCCACAACGACGCCACCGTAACTCACAATACCCATCCAACTCCGAAGTTCAATTTGGAATGGAATCAAACCCAAGTGGCCGGAGCACCGCCGATAGTCAAGACCTTCGAGCAAACTGAAGTGGCGATACCTTTCAAAGACAATCAGCATCCCTGGGAGAAAGCTTACGTTGGCGTTTTTAGTCACCCCTTTTTTGCGGTGAGTGATGCGGATGGAAACTTCCGGATTGAAGGATTGCCGCCAGGTGCATACACGATAAAAGCGTGGCACGAAAAGTTGGGCGAACGGACTGTCGATGTTGTTTTCGTTTCATCCGAATCCAGATTCGTTGAGTTTAATTTTGAAGTGAAGTAGTGAGCGAGCATCCCGCCTCGGACGCAGAGAGTTGTTGACAATTCTCGCCACGACAAGTTAAATCTTCACGCCCTTTTCAAATCCAACCATCAAGAGGTCAAGTTTCATGGCAACCTCTCGTCGCGATTTTATCAAGACCGCCGGCGTAGCTGCGGGCACCGTGGCCGTTGCATCGGCGCTCCCAACGTGGGTCAGCAATGTGGATGCGGCGGAGGCTGCGGCAGCAGCGACAGTCGACAAGAATGCCCTGGCCGATATCGCGCTTAGCACCGCACGCAAGCTTGGCGTTAGTTACGCTGACATACGCATCAATCGCTATCGCACCGAACAAGTCTCCACGCGCGAAAAGCAGGTACAAAATGTTTCACGGAGCCAGAATTTTGGCTTTGGAGTGCGCGTGTTGTTCAAAGGCACCTGGGGTTTCGCTTCGAGTCGGGAAGTCACGGCGGAGGAAGTGCGTAGAATCACGCGGCAGGCCGTGGACATCGCGCGCGCAAATTCAGTTTACCAGCGCAAGCGCATCACCCTGGTTCCGACGCCGAAGGTAGTTGCCAGTTGGAAAAGCGGCTTTGAAAAAGATCCTTTCGACGTTGCGATTGACGACAAGATTCAGTTTCTGCTGAAACTTAACGAACGTGCGTTGAAAACATCGGGCGTTAGTTTTGTTAACTCGTCGATGGGATTTGTGAACGAGCAGAAGTTTTATGCCTCGACCGACGGCTCGCGGATAGATCAATACATCATTCGCGCCAATCCAAATTTCAATGTCACGGCGGTGAACCGCGCCAACGGCGACTTCCAATCGCGCAGTGCCCTGGGTGGCCCACAGGGTCTTGGCTATGAGTACATGGAAAAATACCCCTGGATGGCAGAAGCTGAGCGGGCCGGCGAGGAAGCTGTGGCCAAACTCAAAGCGAAGCCGGTCGAGGCGGGAAAATATGATCTCATCCTGCATCCTTCGCACTTGTGGTTAACGATTCACGAGTCTGTGGGCCATCCCACTGAGCTCGATCGTTCGCTATGGTGGGAGGCGGACTATGCGGGGACCAGCTTCCTGACGCGCGAAAAGATCGGCAAGCTGCAATTTGCCTCGAAAATGGTGAACTTCATCGCAGACAGAACGCAGCCGGGCGCCCTCGCAACGATTGGTTACGATGACGAAGGCGTCCCGGCACAGCGTTGGCACCTCGTCAGAGATGGCCTCTTCGTCGATTGGCAAACAACCCGCGATCTCGCGTTGATGTCGCCGCGGAAAAAATCCTACGGCTGCCTGCATGCCGACAGCTGGGGCAGCGTCTCGTTTCCGCGAATGCCAAATGTTTCGCTGCAGCCTTCGGCGGGAAATACGACGATGAACGATCTGGTGGCCGGAGTTGAAAAGGGAATCCTAATCTATGGCGACGGCAGTTATTCCATTGATCAACAGCGCTACAACTTCCAGTTTGGCGGCCAGACATTCTGGGAAATCAGGAACGGAAAAGTTGGTGGCATGTTACGCGACGTGGCTTACCAGTCGCGCACCACTGATTTCTGGAACTCGTGTGATGGATTGGGCGGCCGCGGCACTTATGAAATCGGAGGCAGCTTCAACGATGGCAAAGGAGAGCCCGGCCAATCGAACGCGGTGAGTCATGGATGCCCGGTGGCCCGTTTCCGGCAGGTGAATGTTTTGAACACTGCGGCGAAGTAGTAGGACAAGGCATTCCTGCCTGTCCATAAGTGGAGATCACGATTGCCTTGGGATCAAAGTTGAGAACAGACAGGAATGTCTGTCTTACCTGGAGACTTCGGAATGTTACTAAGCGAACAGGAAGCGCGCGCACTTACGGAGAAGTTGCTCGGTTACGTGAAGGCCGACGATGCGGTGATAACGGTTGGCAGCGAGAAGTATTCGCATCTACGTTTTGCCGCAAATGGGTTTACGACGAGTGGGGCGCGGGAAAATACCACAGTTGGCGTAACCGTGTGGATCGACAAGAAGCGCGGTTCATCGTCCACTAATGAAATTGACGATGAGTCGCTAAGGGCGGCAGTGGCCCAGGCGCATGACCTCGCTCGGATCTCCCCAGTTGATCGTGAATATATGCCTTCGCTGGGTCGACAGGTTTATAAGCCGGTGAATGGTTATGCAGAAGCCACGGCCAACATTTCGCTTCACGCCCGGGCCCGGGCGATAAACGACGTGATTGCTAATTGTGAAAGGTCCGGTGTAATTGGCGCGGGCTTTCATCAGGCGCGAGGAATTGCGGGGGCTTCGGCAACCAGGAATGGCAACTTCGCTTACGAGCGCTCAAGTCTGGTCAGTCTCTCGACAACAGCGCGCACTCCTGACGGCGGTAGCTCCGGTTATTTCCTGCGCAATCATTTCGATGTTGGCAAACTCGATGTTAAGAGAGTTTCGCGTGAAGCAATTCGCAAAGCGCTCGAGTCACGACGACCGCGAACCCTGGAGCCCGGCGTTTATCCGGCGATCCTCGAACCGCAGGCGGTAGCCGATCTGTTTTCAAATTTTGCTTTCAGTTTTGACGCGCGCAGCGCCGACGAGGGCCGCAGTCCGTTTTCATTGCCAGGTGGCAAGACAAAGGTTGGTCAAAAGATTTTCGATGAACGCATCAATGTCTACAGCGATCCCTGGCACCCTGAATTGCCGGGCTCGCAGGGTGCGCAGTCCGGCATACCCGCGCAACGTGTTCAGCTCGTCCGCAATGGAGTGTTGGAGAATCTGATCTACTCCCGCTTCTGGGCGAAGCAAAAAGACAAAGAACCCACGCCCGGACCGGTGAACACTATCATGCAGAGTGCAACGGGTCCGGTGTCACTGGAAGACATGATTAAGTCGACTGATCGGGGAATTCTGCTGGGGCGTTTCTGGTATATCCGCGGGGTGGATCCGCGGATTGCACTGCAAACCGGATTGACCAGAGATGGCATCTGGTATATCGAGAAGGGAAAGATTCAATATCCGGTGACTAACTTCCGTTTCAATCAAAGTCTGATGCAATTGCTGGCTCCGGGTAATGTGGAAATGATTGGAATGCCCGAGCGAGTGGGGAGTGCGGAAGGGCAGGGTGGAAGCTCGTCGCTATTGCCCGCGCTCAAGGTAAAAGAGTTTCATTTCACTTCGGCGTCCGAAGCGGTTTAGTTCTCAGATCGATATCAAAGCGATCCACGAAAATACACGAATCGACACGAATTAATTGGTGTTGTTCGTGTGATTTCGTGGATTGCTTTTTATGCAGAAACAATTGTTATCAAGGAGAAGGTGAGACCGTTCTGGAAGCGGCTGGTGGTAGTGATTCCGGTTGGATCGTTTCCTGGTAGATGTATCTGGTGTCCAGCAGTTTTAGGATCACTGCCGACTTCACCGCGTTTCGGTCGCGGTCCATGCTAATGCTCCCGGTGATGCCGTTAAAGTTCTTCGTTCCCGCGAGCGCATCACGAACCTTTTGTCCTTCGGTTGAGCCTGCCCTTTGAATTGCTTCGGCGAGAAAGCGCAAAGCGTCATAGGCCAGCGCGGCATGCGCATCGGGAGTCAAGTTTCGATATCGTTGCCGATAATCCTGCACAAACTTCTGAATGTTTGGAGCCGGATCGTCCGCGGAATAATGGTTGGAGATGTATGAATCGTTTAATGCATCGCCACCGAGTTCCCAGAGTTCCGGAGCATCCCAGCCATCCGCTCCCAACAGGGGAACGTCCAGGCCCAGCTGGCGCGCCTGTTTTGCGATCAAAGCGACATCACCATAATAACCGGGAATATAGATGACGTCAGGGTTGGCTGCCTTGATGGCGCTTAACTGCCCCCGATAGTCTGCGTCGCCCTGTTTGTATGATTGCTTCGCGACGATGTTGCCGGCGAGACGCGCAAAGCTGTATTCAAAATAATCAGTGAGCCCGCGGCTGTATGGGGAATTGAAGTCGAGCATGACGGCTGCTTTGCGCGCCTTCAGAGTGTTTGCGGCAAACTTAGCCATCACTTCACCCTGAAACGCATCGATGTAGCAGGCTCGAAAGATGAAGTCCCCGACCTGCGTGACGGCCGGATTTGTTGAGGAAGGTGCAATCAAAGGTACTTTTGCAACCTGCGCTTTTGGCGCTGCCGCCAAACTGTTTCCCGAGGCACCGGCGCCGATAATGGCAACCACCTGGTAGTTTTCGATTAGTCGCCCGGTAAGTTGCGCCGCCGCCTCCGGACTTCCTTTATCGTCTTCGAAGACCACATCGATCCGGTGACCGTTGATTCCACCCGCTTGATTGATTTCCTCGGCGGCCATCAAAACACCATTCCTGGCTGATTCGCCGTAGTTGTAAGTTGGCCCGGAAAGGTCCCCAAAGAATCCAATCCTGACGAGGGACCGGTCGATTGCGGTTTGTTGGCTGGAACAGGAAAAAGCGGAGGCGATAAGAACGAGGAAGAACAGAGGGAGCAGCCCGCTTCGCCGTTTGCCGTGCTGGCGTCTCAGGTGTTTTCGAGAGCGCCAGCTTCCTGCCTGCATTGAGGCGGGTCCTGTGCCCTGCCGGAAAATCGCATCAGGGGTTAAACCAGCTGAAGGAGATACCTTACTCACCAAGGTAGGCTTCTTTGATTCTTGGATCGGCGGCAAGTTCTTTGGAAGGTCCTTCCATGACAATTCTGCCCGTCTCCAAAACGTAAGCACGATCGGAATGGCCCAGCGCAGCGTGCGCGTTTTGTTCCACCAAAAGAATGGTGGTGCCTTTGCCCCTGATCTCATCAATCGCTTCAAAAATGGTGTGTACGACCAGGGGCGCCAGGCCCAGCGAAGGTTCATCGAGAAGCAGCAGGCGCGGATTAGACATTAACGCGCGGCCGATGGCCAGCATTTGTTGTTCGCCGCCGGAAAGCGTTCCCGCCTTTTGGGACTCTCGTTCTTTCAGTCGCTTAAACATGGTGAAGGCGCGTTCCATGTCCGCGGCGACCTTCTTTTTATTCTTGTTGAGATAGGCGCCCATTTGCAGATTTTCGCGCACCGTCAGATTTGCGAAAACTCCTCTGCCTTCGGGAGACATTGAAATTCCGCGAGCTACCAATTTGTGAGTGGGCCTCCCGCTGATGTCCTCGCCTTCGAAAATTACCCGGCCCTGTCGCGGCTCAAGCAAACCGGTGATCGTGCGCAGCGTGGTTGTTTTCCCAGCTCCGTTTGCTCCGATCAGAGTCACTACTTCGCCTTCCTTAACGTGCATGGAGATGCCGGTTAAGGCTTCGATAGCGCCGTAGTTAACAGATACGTTTTCTAACTTCAGCATAAAGTCGTCAGTGGTCAGTTAGCAGATAACTCTCAATCGATTTTCCATTTCTCATTTGTCATTGAAGAGATGTCCAGCTTGACGCCGCAAATGGAAAATGACAAATGGAAAATCTTCATTCAGAGCCAGGAATCTAATCCCCTAAGTACGCCTCAATCACCTTCGGATCGTTCTTAATCTGTTCAGGCAGTCCGAGGGCGATCGACTTCCCATAATCAACCACCTGAATTCTTTCGCAGACGCCCATCACCACTTTCATATTGTGCTCGACGAGCAGAATGGTTAAACCAAACCGATCGCGAATCTGTTTGATTAATTTCATCAGGTCTTCCTGCTCGGAAGGATTCATGCCGGCCGCAGGCTCATCAAGTAGTAACAGCTGTGGACGCGTAGCGAGCGCGCGCACGATTTCGAGGCGACGCTGGCTGCCATAAGGCAAGCTGGTGCCGCCTTCATCTTTGAAGCGCGCCAGGTCAAAGATTTCCAGCAGTTCCATGGCAAACTCGCGGTGCTCCTTTTCATCGCGCTCGAAACGCGGCAGACGGAAAACTGCGTCCAACAGAGTTTGCTTTGCGTGTCGATGACAAGCCGTCATCACGTTTTCCAGGACGCTCATGCTGGGGAAGAGTCGGATATTTTGAAAAGTTCGCGACACGCCTCGGCGCGAAATCTCATAGGAGCGCAGACCATCGATACGCTTTCCTTCGAAATAGATCTCGCCGGAGGTGGGCTTGTAAACGCCCGTGAGTAAGTTGAAAACTGTGGTTTTACCGGCGCCGTTCGGCCCAATGAGTCCGTAAATCTCGCCGCGCCGCACACTCATGTCCAGAGCGTTAACCGCGGTAAGTCCACCAAACTGAATCGTGCATTTGATTGTCTGAAGGGGCGACTCGCCGTCGAAGGTTCTCTCTGCGGAGGGCCGCAGGTTGCGCGCAGCCTCCGTGAGTATTGAATCTTCCTTCGTAGCCTTGACGGCATCTTGTTCCGGTGTGCCGCTCATTTGTCGTCAACCTCATTCTTAGAGTCAGTTGTCGAGCCGCGTTCAGCGTCACCCGTTGTTACGCTCTCCCCGACCGGTTTGTCGCCCTCGGGTGGGCGCCGCGAACGCTTGAGCCAGGAGAGACCAAATTCCCGCGTTCCCAGAATACCTTGTGGTCGCGTCAGCATGATCACGATTAGAAGGGCAGCGAAAATAACAAGTCGATAGTTCGCCAGTTGGAGCAAAAAGTTGTGAACAGGTACCGGGATATTTTCAGCGCCGACGATGGAGCTCAGCAGAGACTCCAGTTTTGGTCCCAGCATGCGCAACAACTCTGGTAAAAAAGTAATGACGACCGCGCCCAGGATCGCGCCGGTCATCGAACCCATCCCTCCCAGCACGATCATGATAATAATTTCAAAAGAACGGATGAACTGGAAATCGTTAGTGCTCAGGAACGATGTGTAATGGCCAAACAAGACTCCAGCCATGCCGGCCATTGCCGAGCTAATGACGAAGGCCAGCACCTTATAGCGGACGGTGTTGATGCCCATGGCTTCCGCGGCCAGTTCGTCCTCACGGATGGAAATAAGTGCGCGGCCAACGTCTGAGTGGACGATGTTATAAACGATCACGATTGTGATCACGGCGAACGCGCCGACCCATAAGAAGTTTGTGTATGCCGGGACTGTGAAGCCGGTAGCGCCACCGACCTGGTCGATATTGAGAATGACGACGCGAATGATCTCTGCAAATCCGAGCGTAACGATAGCCAGATAATCCCCGCGCAACCTCAGAGAGGGGATGCCGACTATCAAACCGGCAATAGCTGCGACCAGTGAACCTACCAGAATGGCCAGGAAAAATATGAGCACGTGAGCGAAGCTGGCGCCGAGCATTCCGGCCAACGATTGTTCCCACGCTCCAGCGTAATAGACGGTGAGGTAAGCCGAACTATAGGCGCCCACGGCCATAAAACCTGCATGCCCAATCGAAAACTGGCCGGTGAAACCCGTGATGAGGTTGAGTGAAACGGCCAGAATGATATTGATGCCCGTTAATACGATCAGTCGCGCGTAATAAGGAGGCACGCCAAATCCGAACAGTCCATCTACGCTCATATACTGATTGATGGTAATGAGCAGGAGGATGATAACGAGGGCAGCTAGCAGTCGTTTGACGAGAATTGGCATGGAGTCATTTTCGATTGCCGATTGCCATTTCCAATTTCAGGAAGTTGGCACAGTTCTATTCAATCGGCAATCGGCAATTGGCAATCTAAAATGGCTAAACTTTTTCCTGGACCGTCGAGCCAAGGAGGCCGGTCGGTCGAAATAGCAGCACCAGGATCAGGATTGCGAAGGCAACCGCGTCACGAAACGTAGTGGGTATGCCGATGTTTTGTCCATAACCGACAACAAAGGTTTCAGCAATGCCGATCAGGAGTCCCCCCAGTACGGCTCCTGGAATATTTCCGATTCCACCCAGCACAGCAGCGACGAAAGCTTTAAGACCTGTCATTATTCCCATTAATGGATCGATCTGGGGATTGTATTGGGCGGTCAGTACGCCCGCTGCCGCCGCCAGAGCGGAACCGAGTGCGAATGTGACTGAAATAATGACGTCGGTGTTAACCCCCATTAGCTTCGCGGAACTCAGATTGAATGAAACCGCCCGCATTGCCGTGCCGACTTTGGTTTTGAAGATGATCCACTGCAGGAGGAGCATCAGAAAAATCGAGACCGCGAAAATCAAGATCTGAGACTTGGAGATCGCCGCGTTGCCAAACAGTGTGTAGCTCTGTTCCTGCAGCAGCTGCGGAAAGGCTCGTGGCGCTGCTCCCAATTGGGCCACGAACACATTCTCAATCAACAGCGACACTCCGATGGCCGTGATCAAAGTAGTCATGCGGGCGTATTTTCTGATGGGACGATAGGCGAAGCGTTCGATCGCCATTCCGACCAGCGCGGCTGCAACCATCGATCCGACCAGCACGACCGTAAGACCCAACAACGAAGGCCCGGTAGCAAAGCCAAGTTGGAACGCCAAAAAATAACCGACGAATGCGCCCACCATATAAATATCGCCGTGCGCAAAGTTGATTAGGCGGAGAATGCCATACACCATCGTATAGCCAAGAGCGATGAGCGCGTAGATGGCACCCACGGTCAAGCCGTTGATGATTTGCTGAACAAAAGTGTCCATATTAGTGTTGGCCTGGCCCTAGTGTGGGGTTGCTGTGCCGTCAGCAGGTTTTCCAGTTGCGGGCGAAGCTGCACTGGCCGGGTTAGCCGGCGATGAACCGGGAGCGGCAGCAGCAGGTGACGCACCTGGCGCGGATGAACTCCCGGGTGCACCGGGCGGCGGTGTCATGCCTTCAGGATAGATTGTTTCCTGGTAGATATATTTGCCGTCCTGCAATTTCAGGACAACGGCAGGTTTCGTCGCATTGCGTTGTTCATCGATAGTGATCACGCCGGTTACCCCGGCAAAGTTTTTGGTCGCGGCGATCGCATCTCGAAGCTGCGGCTCGGCCGTTGTCCCGGCGCGCTTGATGGCGTCGGCAAGCACTTTCATTGAGTCGTAGCCGAGAGCTGCGAGGGCGTCGGGCACATTGCCATATCTGGCTTTGTAATCGGTAACAAACTTTTGAATTGCGGGAGACGGATCGTCAACCGAGTAATGGTTTGAGATAAAATCTCCATTCAGGGCATCACCGCCTAAATCCCACAGCTGCGTCGAGTCCCAACCATCGCCTCCCAACAAGGGCGCTTTGATGCCAAGCTGTTTCGCCTGCTTCGCAATAACTCCAACTTCGCCATAGTAGCCCGGAACATAAATCACATCGGGATTGGCTGCGCGAATTGCCGTGAGCTGCCCTTTGTAATCACGATCGCCTTGTGTGTATGCCTGCTTGTCGACGATCTGTCCTCCCAACCTCTTAAAACTCGCTTCGAAGAATTCGGTCAATCCGCGGCTGTAAGGCGCATTGAAGTCGAGCATGATCGCAGCCGTCTTGGCCTTCAGAGTATTGGCCGCAAACTTGGCCATCACGTCGCCCTGGAAAGGATCGATGAAACAAACGCGAAAGATATAATCGCCTACTTGCGTCACTGCCGGGTTCGTGGAGGACGGGGAAATCATCGGTATTTTTGCGGCCTGGGCTTTGGGCGCCGCAGCCAGAGTGTTCCCGGAAGCGACCTCGCCCAGAAGGGCGACCACACGATCCTGATCGATGAGCTTCGTCACGACCGTCGCAGCTTTCTCTGGACGACCTTCGTCGTCTTCCGAAAGAATCTGAATCTGCCGTCCATTAATCCCACCCGCCTTATTGATTTCGTCAGCCGCCATCTCGACCCCGTTCTTTGTCGACAGGCCAAAGTTTGACGTGCGTCCCGACAGGTCGCCGTAATAGCCAATTACAATCGGACCTGAATCGCCGCCGGCGCCGGGGCCGCCTTTGCGTTCACAGGCAAGAGTGAAAAGAAGACTGGCAATCAAGACAAGCGAGAGAAGGATGCGTTTCATATAGTCCTCACAGGCGATTAATTTTGGTGAACCGTTTTTGTGAACCAATGCTCGGATGCGAAGCGAACCGGGGCCTTCCATCCGCGAGCGGGAACACTTTTTACTGTAGGCTTAAAATCGAGGCTGAATAATAGCTTCCCGAGCGTTATTGACGCAATCCTTAACTGCGGTGTAACGCAAACTGCTGGATTTGGTGAACTAAGCTAGGTGGCCTCGCCGAGACCCAAAAGACCCTCTTACTGGGGACCACGGGGTGCCCTCGCCCATGGCCTTGCACAAAGAGTAGGATCTGTGACGTACGGTGGTGGCTTCAAGCGCCAACGGCCCGAAATGTAGAAGCCTGGGCCAACGGCCCAGGACTTCGTCGAATGCAAACGTGCTAGCGCTGAAAGTGCGAAATAATGGTTACGCATGACGTCGCTGCCATGAACGCGACTCCGATTGCGCGCCGTGAGCGCTCAGAAAATATGGCTGCACTATTACCCAGGCCGTTGGCCTGGGCTTTTACATTCCGCGCCGTTGGCGCATAAAGCTTTCTTCAACGAATTCTTGTGCAAAGGGTTCGCCCGCAGGTGAGCGCGAAGCGGAAACGGTTCTCTGCTTCATATCATTGAATATCGCGAGTCTGCGGGCGGGACGCCCGCGGTCCCATTAAGAGGACGCCCGCGATTCCAGTAGGACGGCGCCCGCGTCCCAGATCAAAATCGTGGAATTTAGTCTCCAGCTAATCTAGACTGCCCTGAATGACGAAAATTCAAGAAAGCGTTTCGCCGGCTCTGGGTGATATGAGCCCGGAAGAATTTCGACGTTTTGGGCATGAACTGATCGACTGGATTGCTGAATACTTCGAACGTATTGAGGAGTTGCCCGTCCTATCGCAGATTGAGCCGGGTGATCTGAAAGCGCAACTGCCAGCGTCACCGCCGGCATCGGGCGAGCCGATGGAACGGATTATCGCAGACGTCGACAGGCTGATCGTTCCCGCGCTCACCCACTGGAGTCATCCCTCCTTCTTTGCTTACTTCGCTACTTCGACCTCTGCGCCCGGAATCTTTGGTGAGATGTTGAGCGCTGCTTTTGATAACAAGGCAATGCTTTGGCGCACCTCGCCAGCCTCTACCGAGTTGGAAGAAGTGACTCTGGATTGGTTGCGGCAAATGATGGGACTCGATGCAGGCTACACCGGGATGATTTACGACACAGCCTCCGTTTCCAGCATGCATGCGATTGCCGCGGCGCGTGAGGGAGTTGAACTGCGCATTCGGGAAGAAGGAATGAGCGGACGCAGCGATTTGCCCCTGTTGCGTGTTTACATTTCTGAACAGGCACATTCGTCGATCGAGAAAGGTGTGATTACCCTCGGCCTGGGTCAACGCGGACTACGGAGGATTCCCACCGACGCGGAGTTTCGGATGGACGTAAACGCCCTCACAGCTGCGATTGAAGAAGACAAGGCTAACGGCTACGTCCCTTTCTGTATTGTTGCTACGGTGGGCACCACGTCGACTTCGAGCATCGATCCTGTATCAGAAATGATTTCCATCGGTCAGAAGTATGCGATGTGGCTACATGTCGATGCCGCTTACGCGGGGTCTGCGGCAGTGGTGCCGGAGCTGAGGCATATTCTCAAAGGATGCGAGCGCGCCGACTCGGTCGCAGTGAATCCTCACAAATGGTTGTTCACGCCCTTTGATCTCTCAGTGCTCTATTGCCGTCACATGGATCTGTTGCGCCGAGCGTTTTCACTGGTGCCTGAATACCTGCGCACGCCCGAGCAGGAAAAGGTACGCAGCGGATCAGACTATGGCATCCAATTGGGTCGCCGCTTCCGCGCTTTAAAACTCTGGATGATCATTCGCTACTTCGGTCAAGAAGGTTTGGCCGCAAGGATTCGTGAGCATTGCCGGCTGGCTAAGGTCTTTACTTCGTGGGTGGAAGAATCTCCGAACTGGGAGATGATGGCGCCAGTCCCTCTTGCGCTCGTTTGTTTCCGAGCTTGTCTGGAGATAGAAGGAGTTGATGAATCTACGCGTAACGCACGCCTCGACGTTTTAAATGAGGCAATCATGCATGGCGTGAATGCGACTGGAAAAGCGCTGCTGTCGCATACAAAACTAAACGACAAGATCACGCTCAGGCTTTCAATCGGAAACATTAGGACTACCGAAAAACACGTGCGCCAGGTTTGGGAGTTGCTGAATGAGCAGCTGGAATTGTTGGCAGGCAGCTCGGGGATGACCGCTGGGCGATAAGGATGCAATTCTTGAAACAGAGTGTGATTGGCGCGAGACCTGAGCGCGTATTCGCGTTTCATGAGCTGCCGGATGTTTTAACCTTGCTGTTGCCGCCGTGGGAGAGCGCCCGCGTGATCCAGTCTGCGAGAATCTCGGAAGTCGGTTCTCAGGCGATAATCGAGACGAAGGTCTTCGGCCCAATGACCATGCGTTGGATTGCGGAACACAGGCTTTACGATCCGCCACGCAGCTTTGAAGATGTACAGATCAAAGGCCCGTTTAAGAGTTGGCGGCACCGGCATATAGTCGAGCCTCACCCCGATGGAGCTCTGCTGCGAGATCAAATAGACTACGAACCGCCGCTTGGATTCTTGGGACGCGCGGTGGCGCCGTGGTTGATCGAGCCGCGTCTGAGGAAGCTTTTCGAATACCGGCATCAAGTCACGCAGCGATGGTGCGAAAGTCCGTCTTCTCAAGCAGGCGTATAAAGAGAGCACTCCGAACAACGGGAAAAAATATGCTGACTCATATTGTCATTTGGAAGTATCGGGACGACGTGGAAAAAGAAGTGCGCGAAGAACACGTCAGCCTGTTGAGCAAATTGCCGGGATTCATCAAAGAGATCGAAAGCCTCTCCGTGGGCTTTGATGTGTTGCGCCTTCCGCGTTCATATGACAGTGGTCTGGTCGCGATGTTTAAGGACCAGGCAGCGCTCCAGGCATACACGGTCCACCTCGAGCATGTGAAAGCTGCTGAGTTTGGCAGGAAGATTAGCGAGCACGTAGCTTCCGTTGACTTCGAGAGTTGATCCTGATGAAGCGTTGGAAGAAGCTCTTATTAATTCTGCTGACGCTGCTGGTAGTTTCGCAGATCCCCTTTGCCTATCGTCGCCATAAGCTGGGCCGCCTCCACACCGCTATACAGCAGGTCAATTCCCAGCGTCTCCCCAAACCAGAATCCAATTTCACTGAATACACCGGAGTGATGCACGTCCATTCTTTCCTGGGCGGGCACAGCACTGGTAATTTCGAAGATATCATCGCCGCAGCGCAATCCAACCAACTGGATTTTGTCGTGATGACCGAGCACACCTCTGACAAATTCAATACGGCCGCAATGACCTTGAAGGGATGGCACGGAGGAATTCTATTCATCAATGGCAACGAAGTGCTGACCGCAAGTTCGGAGCGATTGCTGCTTCTTCCCGGCGATGAGCAAGGGACCCCGGTCGGCAGCCCGTCTGCAGTTGAAGATGTGCTTGGCGGAGCCAGAGCTAACGGACGCCTCGCCCTTATTGCTTATCCGCAGGAGTTCAAGAGTTGGTCCCGGAAGGGTCTTGACGGCGTTGAGGTCTATAACGTTTATACCAACGCGCTTCAGATCAATCCCGTAGTGATGTTCTTCGATGGTCTTTGGTCCTATCGCAGTTATCCGGAACTTCTGTTCGCAAATTTTTACCGCCGGCCAGACGAGAATTTGAAAAAATGGGATGAAGCCCAGCGAATCGGAAGCGCGAAGTTGGTGGCTACGGCTGGCAACGATGCCCACTCCAACGTCGGATTTAGTCTCAACAGTTATGCCGGCAAACCCCTGCTGGGGCTCAAACTTGATCCTTATGAGAGAAGTTTCCGCCTGGTCCGGCTACACGTGCTTGTGCCGATGGATCAAGGTCTCTCAAACGAAGTACTGCTGGCGGCGATTGCCGGCGGCCATTGTTTTATTGGGTTTGATTTGTTTGGTGACACTTCCGGTTTCGGTTTCGCCGCATCGAGCGGAAACGAGCGTAAGATTCAGGGCGATGAAATATTTCTGGACGGAGAACTGAAACTCGTCGTCAGCGTGCCGGCGTCCGGTCGGATCGTTATATTGAAGGACGGCACAATTATCAGCGATCGGAACGCGGTATCGGCGACGGAACTGGTGGTGTCGGAGAAGGGAAACTATCGCGTCGAGGTTTATCTCCCGCAGCTAGGGAAGCCGGTCGGCGACCAGCCCTGGATCATTTCGAATCCGATCTATGTACGTTAGGACAGACATTCTGTCCTGAGGTTGCAGTAAGGAAGAGCGGACAGGCAGAATGCCTGTCCCACACACGACATCGCCCCACTGGGCAAAACCCGGTGGGGCGAAAAACCGGAAAGCTCCGGCTCAATTATCGTCGGAAGCAGCGCTTATAAGACACTGTGATCTACTGTAGAGAGCCACGTAATTTGACCCTTCACTCGCTCATTTCCCGAGTGTTAGGGAGGAGCGATTACAGCCTTCCTTATTCTATTTTCAAGTGGACTCAGTCTAGGCTCGCGGCGCTAAGCTGTCAAGAATCAGCTTGACCGATATCGAAGCATACAAGTCATCTCAAGACCGTCAACTCGCTTTGCCGTTTTTGCCAACAGAAAAGCATCTCTTCATAATCAAAATATGGAAATCACCATTCCGACTCCCAGTGATTTTAGTTTTAAGCGCACCGCATTCAGTCACGGCTGGTGTCATTTGCCTCCGTTTGAAATGAACCATGACAAATGGATCCTAACGCGCACGCAGGATCTGGCTGATAACAAACCGGTGACCTTCACGATCCGCGGCCTGAAACGTTCGCTCAGGGTTAGCGTGTCACGCCAGCTTGACGAGCGAGCGCGGAGACAACTGGTGAACGATGTCCGCCACATGCTGAGACTCGACGACAACCTGGATCAGTTCTATGGGCTGATGGCCGGGGATCCTGATTTCAATTGGATCCCCGGCCAGGGTGCAGGACGGTTGCTGCGCTCGCCGACCGTGTTTGAAGATCTGGTGAAAATGATCTGCACAACCAATTGCTCCTGGGCACTAACCAAAAAAATGGTGGGCGGGCTGGTTGAGAATCTTGGACATAAATCGGCTGAGGGACAAAGAACGTTTCCTACGGCGAAAGCGATGGCCTTGATGCCGCTCAGTTTCTATGTGAACGAAGTGCGCGCCGGTTATCGTTCGAGTTATCTGAAACAGCTTGCAGATCGCGTCGCTTGCGGCGATCTCGATGTGGAAGCCTGGCTTACCAGTCAACTTCCGACCGCGGATTTGATCAAGGAGATGCGCGGCGTGATGGGTGTTGGACCATACGCAGCCGAAAACCTGTTGAAGCTGTTGGGCCGTTACGATGGCCTGGCGCTTGATTCATGGACCAGGGCAAAGTTCTTCACGCTGAGAAACAATGGCCGCAAGGCTTCAGACAAAGAGATCGCTCGTTACTATTCGCGCTTTAAAGAGTGGCGTGGCCTGGCGCTGTGGTGCGATGTCACGCGCGATTGGCTCGAAGTGGAGTAGTGATTTTTCGTTTGTCACCATCCTAAACTCGCCCGCTTTTTAGAACTCAATCCATTTAATCGGATAACCGGCTGAATAAAAAAACTCTATTGTTGTCCAAATTTTATTTTGGGAACTTCGCGCGGCAGAAGTCGTTCTACTGACATGCTCCCCCAGGAGTGATTCACAAAATGACAAGGAGTCCAAAATGAAATCCCTAATTAATCGCATTGCCATCGCTCTCATAATCACTTCGCTCATGAGCGTGGCCGCATTTGCCAAAACCAAGAAGGAAACGGTTACGTTTTTGAACGACATCAAGGTAAACGGCACAGTCGTTACCAAGGGTGTTTACGATCTCAAGTATGACGATGCAGCTGGAGAGATCACGATCGCCAGGGACGGCAAAGTCGTGGCGCGCGCCGCAGCTACAATCGAGAAGCGCGATCAGAAAGCACGAAAGTTTCAGTTCAGATCGTTAGGCAGTGGTGACGATACGCAACTCATCGGTGTCACGTTCGCCGGCGCTGATCACAATGTGGTGGTGGGAAACTCAAACGCAAGTCGTTAATTCCAAAAATACGTAAACTATTTCGCTCCCGGTGCTCTGCTGCCGGGGGCGATTTTTTTGCGGTCGCGTTTTTTACAAACAGGTTCTGATATGACTCTCCAAAGTTTTGTGGCAGAATATCGGCTACTCGCCGTTTGGAAGAATATCCAATCTTCAGGATAAAGATGCAAAAGGATCGCCGATTACTTCTCTTGTGCCTGTTCGCCTGCGGAAGTTTTTTCCTGGCGTCGCTGGCGTCGAGCCAGGACAAAAGAGGCCTTAGTGGATCGGGCGTTATTCTGCTTGAGCCTTGCGAAGTTCCGGCCGCGAATGGAGATCGCAAGGAGACGGTACGCTGCGGATTCTATGAAGTCTTCGAGGACCGGGCAGCGAAGAGCGGACGAAAAATCAAACTCAAGGTCGTTGTTTACCCGGCCACAGGTTTGGAAAAAGCACCGGATCCGTTGTTCTACATTCCCGGTGGGCCCGGCTCATCCGCTACAGAGGATGCGCCTTATGTAGCGCAGGACTGGTCGCAGATTAGAGTTAGTCGCGACCTCGTCTTCGTAGATCAGCGCGGCACAGGGGGCTCCAACGCTCTCAATTGCGAGCTCTTTGATGCGTCATCATTGCAAAGCTATCTGGAAGCCTTCTTCCCGCTTGAAGACGTCCGTAAGTGTCGCCTTCAACTGGAACCCAAAGCGAACTTAAAGCTCTACACTACACCCATCGCGATGGACGACCTCGACGATGTGCGCGCCGCGCTTGGTTATAAGCTGATTAATATCAGTGGGGGTTCCTACGGCACGCGCGCCACCCAGGTTTACGTTAAACGTCACCCCGAGCATGTTCGCGCCATTGTCTTGCAGGGCGTCTCACCAACCAATCAGCATATGCCGCGCGATTTTCCCGAGCATACAGAGCGCGCGCTCGCCGGAGTCATAAACGAGTGCGTCGCAGATGCCGCTTGCAACGCTGCTTTCCCGAATCTGCGATCTGAAGTGAAGACTGTGTTGGCAAAGTTGCTGCGCGGACCTGTCGACGTGAATGTCAAACATCCGCAGACCGGCAAGAGCACCAACGTCAAACTCTCGCGCGATCTTGCGGGAGAGGCAGTTCGCTACATGCTTTACCAGTCAGGCGCGGCGAGTCGGATGCCGCTTTTCATTCATCTTGCCGCTAACGACAACTTCGTGCCGCTTGCGGAAGCCGCGTTGTTCTATCGCCGGCAAATCGTCGCCACGGGCAGCAACGGCATGTATCTTTCTGTCTCATGTGCGGAGGATCTGCCGTGGATAAAACAAGGCGAAGGAGAACGCAACGCGGTAAATACGTTTTTAGGCGACTACCGCCTGCGCCAGCAACGCGACGCGTGTAATCTCTGGCCCCGCGCAGAACTAAAAAAAGACTACGCCGAGCCGACGCGGGCCAACGTGCCCGCATTGATTCTCACTGGCCAATGGGATCCGGTGACACCGCCTCTTTATGGCGATATCGCAGCTAAACATCTTCCCAACAGTCGACATATCGTGGTGCCTCATGGTGGTCACGGATTCGGCGGTCTGGAAGGGCTCGATTGCATCAGGAAGCTCGTTGCCGATTTCGTTAATCGCGGATCGGCAAAAGGTTTGGACACAACCTGCGTGAATAGCATTCGCCGCAGAGGCTTTCAACTTAAACTGCCTGAACCAAAGCCTTGAGCGGAGTGAGCAGAAACAAGATGTCATCATCCGACAACAAACAACTGTTGCAACGAATTTTTGCCGGGCTGGCGAACGGGGACTCCAGACTCTTGGTGGAAAGTATGGACGACGACTTTCGCTGGTTAGTTACGGGAAACACGAAATGGTCCCGAACCTATGAAGGGAAGCAAAGTGTTCTGAGCGAACTTTTGGGGGAGCTAAGATCGAGAATTGAAGGGAGCATTAAGACGACGGCCCAACGTTTCATTGCCGAAGACGATCTCGTTGTGGTCGAAGCTCGCGGCAGCAACGTCACAAAAACAGGACTCCCCTATAACAACTCCTACTGTTTTGTCTTTCGACTCAGCAACGGCAAACTCAAAGAAGTAACGGAGTATCTGGACACGGAATTGGTGACCTCCACTTTTGGCAGTCAATGAACCAGTCATGCTTATGCCTTGAGGCGATGCGAAATGGTGTTGACAACCGCAACAGCGGTCGGCGAATCTAAAGTCTCCCTTGCCACGCCCTGCAAGGCCGCGAAATTTCAGAGCATCGGGATTTATTTTTATGAAAAGACTTTTGTTCGCCGCCTTCCTCTCCGTGTTTGCAGTGGTAGTCACCGCCCAGGCCCAAACGCCGACACCTTCTCCATTTTTTGAGCCGCGTCAGCGGAGTATTTCGCCGGAAGCTGAGCCTCGCAGTACGCCAGTTCCGGCGCGAACGTATCCTTCTGCGCCCAGACCATCGCCGGCTGAGCCAGGCGTATCGCCATCGGTGGTGGGAACGGAGCCCGAAGGCGAAGACAGTGTAGAGCCGGTGGCTGGTCCGGCAGCGACTGAACGGCGGGTGGAGCCAATCGCTTCAGCTGCGCGACTGATGTCGCCAATGGTGATTCAAACGCGCATCGGGGAAGCGGAAAGATTTTTGAAGTCGCGGCCGATGCAGACGGCCATGATGCCGCCGTCACTTACCTACGTGACGCTCGCGGCCATTGATCGCGACACCTCGCGAGTCCATCTGGTCACCGTCGCCAAGGAGACTTTTCTGAAGAAAGGCAGCGAGGTGACGATGACAAGCTCGCTGGGCATGCCCCTGAATGTGCGCATACTTCGCGCTAACGGAGTCAACACTGCGGTTGCAATTTTTGACCTGCAGGGTCGATCGCTGGCGCCGCTGGTGGTTGAGTTTCCCATTGAGAAGCGCGGTATCTTTCGCGAGATGGCCTACTACACCTCGGCGCATCCGGCGCTGCTCTCGCCGGAACTGACGCGCTCAGGACGTGCCTATGTTCATCGCATGATCGAGCTGGCAGCGAAACGTTTACGCGAAAGAGGAACTTTCATATCGCCGCAGGTGCTTGATATTGCCGAGCGGCTCTGCCTCGTGGAACACGTCGATCACGATCGCTTTCGACGTGAAAACCGGCTTGCGTTGTTTGATGAAATCTATTCCCTCTATGCGCTGAATGAGCTCGACACCTACCGCTATTCGGTGAGTTCAGTGGGAGCGGGCGGCATGGTCCAAATGATTCCCTGGGCCTACAACCTCATGAAGCAACGACATCCGGGTGTTGGTCTGACTCCCGATTTCGTCGCCGGAATGCGAAATCACGCTAACGCGCTCCAGGCGATGCTGCTTTACATGCAGGACACCTGGAACGACCTGGCGGCAAACGAAGACGTGCAGTATGCGCTGCAAGCAAAACTTGCGACGCAACCGGAACTCCTGGCTGCCGGATACAACTCAAACGCAGCGCGCTTGCCGGGTTACATCCGGCGCGGCGGCTCAGCCTGGCGCACGCTCATTCCGCGTGAGACCCAAATGTATTTGCAGATTTATAAAAATTTAGAAGCAGTGTTGCCGCGTAAGAAGCCGGGACCCGCAGACTAGAATGTAGGACAGGCATTCCTGCCTGTCCTTTGTTCCAACCAATCAACCTGGCGTTAGGCGCATGGACAGACAGGAATGTCTGTCCTACTCCGAGGTTTTGCCGAAGAGGACGTTGATCCAGTAGAAGGCGACTGTGCCGCTGCCGATCACCAGGCAAGTAGCAACCGTGCGCCAGAGAATGTCGGTTCCCGCAAATTGCCAGATCGCCAGCAAGGAGGCCAGGACGGCTACCAGAATGCATAGGCTGGTGATCCAGAACGAAATACTTCGGACCATGGCTGGATCAAGAAAGCCGCGCCGCTTGCGAGCTGTTTGAGAGTCTGGCATTTCTATAATTCGTATTCTACCTCAGAAGTTATAACAGCTTGAATTGACGCGCGCGGGTCATGGCCGGAGTGATGGCTTTGCAAAAAAGTGGTTTGCACTTAGTCCGCCGTGGCGGACGACCGAAAATAGCCAGCGATTCATCGCTGGGATCGACGGCAGTCCCAGAAGAGCGGTTCTGACCGGAGTTTCACGGCTTGTCCCTGGGCGTCATCGGGTTCGTTAACGGAATGTATTGCTGCTTGATTAAGTCGACCCCAACGATATAGGAACTAATTGAGCCGACACGTCGATTCTTTCCAAAGGTCAGGGGCGGGACGACTCCGGTCTTGAAGTTTTGCAACTGTTCGAGCGAATTGATCAACGCAGCGCGGTCGAGTTGTTTGCCGCTTAGTTTGGCGGCTTCAAAAAAAACCTTGGTCGACGCATAGGCCAGGGATTGAAACGCGGGACTGCGCAAGCTAATGCCGGCCCTTTTCGTAAGAGCAAGAAACTCGGCGAAGTCTTCCTGATTAGGCAACGCGGCAGGATATGAAAGAAACGTTTTGGCAGCCACATTCGGCGGCAAGGCAAACGCCCCACGCCCGGCCATCACAACCGAACTCAGCAGTGAAACATTGAGCTTCACGCGGTCCAACTGCGCGGCCAGAAGTTTAAGGTCTTCCGCGTTGCCAAAGAAGAAGACGTAGTCTGGAGACTTGTTTGAGAGTTGGCCGACCACTTCCTCCGGCTTCAGCGCAGACTGAAACGGAAGTTCCGCCACGAGTTCCATCGAATACATTTTCGCCTGGCTCTGCAGTCCGGAAAGCGCATCCTGACTAAATGCGGTTCCGTCGTAGACAACTGCCAGCCGAGGTGGTTTGGCAGGGTCGTTCTGCTTATTGGATTTGGCAAAGTCTACGAGGCTGCGAGCCTGATCCGCGAAGGTTGGCAGCAGGTAAAAGATGTAGGGATTGGGCGGCGAGGCGAGGCGAGGCGAAAGCGTGAGTGGGCCAATCAGCGGCACCTCCCTGGATTTGATCCAGCTGCCGGTCTCAGCGCTATCGCCTGTCTCGAAATTGCTCAACATCGCAAAGACCCCACTCTTTTCTATTAAGCGCCGAGTGGCTTCTAACGTTTGTAACGGTTCGCCGCGGGAATCCTCGGTGACTAACTCGATTCGGCGGCCATAAATTCCTCCCTGAGAATTCACCTCCGCAAAACTTGCGGTAATAATAGCCTTCGTGTCTTCACCGATCTGGGCGAGCGGTCCGGTCAAGGGAAGCACGGCGCCGATCTGAATTGAGTCGTCGGTTATCCCCGGCTCTGTGTCAGATTCGCCCCCGAGTTGTTTTAGATAAGCAATAAGGTCCGCCATCTGCTCGCGATGCATCTTGTAATTCGGCATCGCAGGATGCAGCCGCCTGCCCGTGGAATCCAGGGCGTCGCTGATTGCACGGGCTAAGGTGGTTTCGTTGTAAGCGGGACGCTCGCGGCGGGTGAGTGCGGAAGTGTAGGGCCGGGTCAGCGTATCCCATCTTAGCGGCGGCGGCTGAATCCCACCTTCCCGCGTTCCTTCACCACGCAGGCCGTGGCAATTTGCACAGGAAAAAGAGGAAGCAGGCACCTCGAGGTCAACAGCGCCCAGGGTCGCGGTAATTTCTCCGGCAGGGCTCTCGCCTTTCAAATAAATCTGTTTGCCGCGCTTTTCCTGCGAATTGAGTCCGCCGAGCTTTTGGGATGCGACGCTGCTAACACCAATCAAGATGGTGAGGACGATCAGAATTGCCAGACCTGAACGGGCCTGGAAGCGAGGGAGGGGAATGTTCATTTGTTCTCGAGGAGGCGGCTTTCCAAACAGTTCTAAATTCAAAACGTGATTAGCGCCTACTGCAATGCAAACAGCGCACGCTTCATCGGCAACTACCGGCCAAAATCTGCGTGGTTAGTTACCATCTTTCACGGCCTTTGGCGCCAATAACTTCCTGACGGCAGTGGCAATCTCAGTGGGGTTCGCCATGGCGTGGATTTTCATCCATTCGCCGGTAGCCTCGTTGCCGACAATCAAAACGCTCTTGTGGGTTGCTTTGTCTTCAACGTATCCGCCCAACTTATAGAGCACCCATTCAACATTTTCTTTCTTGCCGGTAAGGAAGTACCAGCCCGGTTTCACTTTAAACTTATCAGCGTACGCTTTGAGGCGTTCGGGAGTATCCATAAATGGATCGACGCTGATCGAAATCATTACTACCTGATGTCCCATCTGCTCACTTAGATAATTCTGCACGCGCGCAAGATTGGCGGTCATCGGCGAGCAAACACCCTGACAGGTCGTAAAGACAAAGTTGATTAAGGCTACCTTTCCCATAAGCAGGTCGTCGTAGAAGTGCACCGGCTCGTTGTCCTGAGTTATCAGAACATGATTGGGAAAATACCTGGCGCCGACTGATGAATTCGATGCGATGTCGGAACCCGCTCCGGCGATTTCGCTGTCACGCGGTGCCGCCGGACCTTCGGAGATGGTTGGAGTTTTAACAGGCGAGGTTCTGGTCCTGGCCTTCAGAAACATCCCGCACTTGGGACACTTGCCGCGTTTCTTCGAGGTGACTTCGGAGTGCATGGGGCACTCGTAAGTCACTGCGGAGGCCCGCGGCTGAACCGTTCGGCTGACTGCCGACTGTCCTCTGGCGATCAAAGTGCCGGATGTGAAGGCCACGAGAAGTATTGCTGTGAAAGTAAGGACCCAGTGTTGTGCTGCGCGCTTCATCATGGTTTGGTTCCTCCGGTCCCTTGCTATTTCTTTGTTGCTGCGCCAGAAGAATTTCCCATAACCCGCACCGGATTGAACGGCAGATCGGCAAAAGTAACTCCGCGCGAGCTAACCGCCACCATAACATTGAACACGCTTGCGTGCGGAAACGTTTGCGTGACCTCATAAACGCCGTCGCCGATTTCTTTAGCGAGTTGCCGTTGTTGCCAGGTGCCGGGCGGCTCAAAAATAAGGACACGCACGTCGTTTAGACCTGTAACCGGTTTCCTGGTTGCGGCGTCAGTGATTCTGAACCTGAGCGGGACGACTTCTGCAGCTTTGATTTGCTGTTGCTTGAACAGCGCCTCGACGGCAATCGAAGTTCCCGCGCGTTGCTCCTCGCCGTCTGGTGATGCGCCCACTTCTAACTGGAAACAGTGAAGCAAACGCGGCTGCTCGATCAAAAGTGGTACATCAAACTTGCCACTTTTTCGCAACTTAATCTGGGAGGAGTAGGTGCCGGGTGCAACTTCGGAGAGGCTCCGATCCAGGAGAAGGAGTGCCCTTGGCCTGCGCTTGTAATTGCTGAGCGTTCCCATCGGCGCCATCATTCCTTCGACGTAGTAATAGATCATTCGATCGGGATTGTTTGCGATCATTACGGCATTGCCTTCAGGAGTCGGTGCAATCATATTGGCTACCCCAATCTCTTCAGGCATTGTGTTGGCGGCCTTTTGACCGCCCTGGATGTCTACTGGCACCGGCGCCGTTTTCGAAAAATCAGTTAACTCGATCAATGAAAACTTCTCGGATCCAATGCCGCGGATATAGGCATAACGCTTCGTGAAAACAACCTGGTCAGGCCCCGCGATGACACTGGTACTGCCCACAATCTTATTCGTCGACGCATCCAGAATGGAGGCTTTGTTTGTGACCTGATTAACCAGAAAACCAAAACGCCCACCCGGAGCAAACTTCAAAGCTACAACTCCAGGTTCGGTAGGAATGGTCGCCACAACTTGTTGCCTCGCGGGGTCTATCGCAGAAATAGTGCCACCATTGATCGAGGCCACATAGAACAACCGGCTGGCATTGCTGTATGCCACCGGCACCGGTGTCGCGCCGACGCTAATGTCGCTAACCTTTGCCAGTTTTTTCGTGTCGATGGCGGTAACAGTGTTGGCCTTGCTGTTTGTTACATAGGCCAGGTGTTTCTCCGGAGCGAAAGCAATGTTGTGCAATCCATCGCCGGCTTTCACGGTGCCTACCAGGCGGTTGGTCTTGATATCAATAACTGCAACCAGGGGTGAATCATCAAGTCCTACCCACACCCGATGGCTGTCGGGCTCGAGCGCGATGCGCCGTGGTTTCATTCCTTTGAGCGAAATGTTTTCGACGACCTTTCTGGTAATGGTATTGATAACGGCAACCGAAGATTCATTCGGAAGGGTCAGGTAGAGGAAGTCGTTGGAAGGTGAAAGTACCCAATCAGCTCCCGCGCCCGGCAACACGATCAGGCTTTCCAGCTTTGTAAGGTTGAAGGAGAGCTGTGGATTGATTATTGAAATCGTGTCGTCGTGATTAATTGTGAGGATCAAGTAGCTGTTAAGATCGATGTCCGGGCGCGCGCTCAACAGGCCGCCCATAAAAGTCGTAACTTTGTCCTTACATTCGGAGGCATTGGGCAGACCACCTGAAGCCCGAGCGCTAATCCAGGCATTCGGATGCAGCCCCGTGACAGGCTGTCCAGTCCTTGCGTCTGTTAAGCGGAACGTGGCTACCGCATTAGCCCCGGCGACGAGTCCATTTGACCTGCCGCGTTCATCCGGGGTCGCCGTAACAGAAAAGTCGATGGCGATACCTTCCTGCTCGAAACGTTGGGAGACAGAGGCCGGTGGTTTTGAATTAGCGCGCGTGTTTTTGCCCGCGGCAGCGGCAGTATTGACTGGACCACCGATCTGGGCATTAACGATCGAAGGCATCACCAGGCAAACAAGTAATAGCTGGAGCGTTGCCAGAAGCGTTTGCATATGGAGAACGCGTGTCCGGCTATGGCTACCGAATGGCATAAGTCCCCTTTTCTAAATGTAGTTGGTCGTTATTGAGGCCGAGAATGCTCGAAGAGTGCAGCTGAAAGTATCGGGCTGCACTCTTCAAGGTCAACGAGTTAACCTGCCCTGAAACTTACGGTTTGACGCGGAAGATTCCCCACAGACCTCCACCCGAGAACTGGTAACTCTCTTGAGTTCGGTATAGATAGTCGCCGGGGACAGCGCGCAGACCGCCGGCCGTCGTCAGGATATTCTCATGACGCGTCGGCCCTATGCCGCTATATGAGCCTACTTCGAAGGTGAGTGGATTTACACCCAGCACCGTCGAGTTTGCGGTCCATGGTTCGAACTGCCAGTGGTGACCATGAACTGTGAAGGCATGTTGACGTGGATGGCCCGCCACGTCGAGCACGCGGAATCGCACAGCAGTTCCTGCCTTGGCGGTGAATATCGGTGTAGCCGGATCGCCACAGGCGCCGCCGCAGCCGGGATTCCCATCAACAGAGCTGAGCACGTTAGAGAATTCCAGGTCGTTCGTTAACGTCTCAGGCGTATCTACGTCCACGTCAAGCCGGAGCCAGAATGGCTCGGTACGATAATTGAACGCTTTCATGCCGGTATCTTCCGCATCGTCAGTTCCAGCGATGTTCTTTAGTGGATCGCGGTGGTGCACGTATTGCCACCGATGGCGAATTTGCATGCTTATGTCGTCCTGGTAGAGCACAACAAATTCACGGAAGATCAGGTTGTTATGCTGATCCAAAATGTCCGCGGACGCACGTGTCTTCCCATCAAACGTCCAGGTGGAGCCTTCAGGTTCGACGATCAGCGATCCGATGGCCCCGTGCGATGCATGCTTGATGACATCGCCCATGTCCCTCAGCCCGATAGCCCCAAACTCGATGGGTGATTCGGCCGGAAGCCCGTCGCCACCCAGCTTGTGATCGCCGGCGTACCACGTGTAAGTAATCGATTCATCGGGACCGACAGTGGAGTCAAGGTTGTAACCGACATTGGCGCCGTCCTCACTTCGGGTTTCAACCGTCACAAGTTGCGGATGAAGGCTAACGCGATTTGATGTACGCACCTGATTGAAGTTGAACCGGTTCACGATCATCGGCATATGGTTCCAGCTGTCGTGTTCCGGTACCTCTTTGGGCAGGGCGTTGAAAAGGGTAACCTTGAGACACTCTCCCGCCGCGGCTCTAAGGATCAACGGTTCTGGCTTCTTGTCTCCCGACCTCAGAGGGTCAATATCATCCTTGTCAACAAAGAGTATCGCGTCCTGGTCATCAAGAATTCTGTCGAACTTGTCGTTGTAGACTAGTGCCCCTTCCGGCAACAGATCGCGCGCGAGCATCGCGTGAACGGTGTAGGGCCGCTCGGGCGCCGTTGCCGGACACACTGAATTCAGGAGTGGACTCTTGCCGGCGACTTCTCCTCCCGGATTATCGGGCAGCGGCGCAAGAAAGCCGCTCCCAGATTTCTGTGAGCCTTCGGGCTGCGTGTCATAATGCGGCTGCAAGCCGCGGTAAACCCTCATGATGCCCCATTGGCCATCCCATAGATTGTCGGTTGCGGCCGACGAATAGAGAAGATCGGTGAACCGCCTGCCGATGTTGTTGTTACCCAAAGCCACCGGACGAACCTCAAATTCGAAATGTTCTGAAATCCCAATGTGTTGACCGTTTCGATAACCCGAGTTGGGCGACGAAGGTTCAAACAGCCACTTGAGGCCATGAACATTGAAGACATGTTGCTCTTCCTGAGCGCCCTGGATCAGACGAACGATGGCGCGGTCGCCCTCGTAAGCCTGTAGCAACGGGGTGCCAGGATCGCCATGAACTACCGAGCTGAACACCCTCGCCAGATCCCCCGCTTCGCCGGGTTTCTGCTCAAATTCGCTGCTTTCAGTTTTGTGACCAACGCGCAACGGAATTGGTTCATTGCGATAGTTGATGAGCTGAGTGCCCGGGTCGGCCGCCGAGATAGCTTCAGGCATTGGTTTATCTGTCGGCTCGATGGCGATGGGAAGGTCTGCCTGCTTGCGGCCAGGAGGATTAACCGGTCGCAGCCCTTCGGTATAGACGATTGCGAAATCCGCGAAGGCCAGGTTGAACTCACGGAAAGGCTTCTGGTCGCCATTCGCAGGGGGAATGATGTTGGCGGCAAATGATGTGGGCCCGCCATCCGGCCGTCCCCCAAGCGGAGTATTATCAAGTTTTTTCCAGATCGAGTTAGCCGGCTCGACCACCAGCGCCGCGTAAAGTCCGTGATGCTGGTGCGAACTGGGACCGAAATGGTCATGGCTAAACACTGTCCGGAGCGTTCGATCCTGCTGCGCAAGGTTGAGCAGCGGATCGGCCCACCAACGTTGGATAGTTGTTTGAGCGCCGACAAACTTACCGTTTGTGCCGCTGCCAAAAACCGGGTGCGGAACCGCCACCGGGCAATTTGGATCGGTGTACGGGCCAGGCGGGCCTGGTGGTGGACAGTTGTAGTACTTCCGAATTCCTTCAGCCCGCTCCCTTACTTCGTCGGGCGAGAAGGTGCCGTCTTCGTAGTTCCACCCGTTGCCGGCGCCATCAGACGAGGTGACGTCAAACTTCACCAGGTGAATGTGCTGGCCGATGATGTCTGTCGGAGTGAAAATCTGGAAGTCGTCAAGATTCAAGTTGCTGGGGACCAGGTTCGTCGCGGCAAACCTTACACACTCGCCCGAGTTGGCACGGAAGAAGAGTGGCTCGGGGTTCTGTGGATTCTGATTTGAATCTAGCGCATCCTGCTCGAGCATCGTGATTCGCGCTTGCCGGTCGTGCCACTTGAATCTGTTTACCTGCATGTCAAATTGGATATACGCGGCGCGATATTTTCGCAGCGCTGCTTCCGTGCCGGTCGGCTTCGGGCAAGGATCGGCGAAAGGTGCGCCCTGCGCCGGCGGTAGGCCGTTGACGAGAAACAATGCCTGATCGTTGGTCGTGCCGTCAGGATAGGAGGTCTTGTAGCCCTTCGCTTGCCAGCCATATTGAGTCTGCACTGGCACGCTAGGAAACAAAGTTCCCTCATGAAACTGCATCGCTATCTGCTCTTTCGGTTCGCCAAACGGGTTTAGTGGCTGCCACTGAATCGAAGTTAACTTGCGCGCGAACTTAAGCAGGTTCTCATCATCGTTCTCATCGAGTACGCGGGAGGCGACTGGGTCAGCTAGAAACGCCGGATCAATCGCATCCTTGCCATCGATTTTCTTGGCGCCGAGAATAATGTGGCGTTGGAGTCCGCCATCCCATTCCATATCGAGGGGCGGCTGTGGCGGACGATGTCCGACCTCACCAGCGATGTAAAACGGAAAACCCTTGAATGCGTGGGTTGGCTCGACCGGCAGCGGCTTACCCGGGATTGGAACTACCGCCGGGGTTGGAATTCCATTTGCAATTTCCGCGTCCGGCAAATTGCGATCAACTGTGCCTCGTTCGAGAACATCGTGGTTTCGCCACAACTCCCACATGCCCTGTGCGAAATGTGGGTAAAGGTGACAGTGGAAGATCGCGTCGCCCGGGTTGATATTGCGGTTTCCGCTCCCGCCGTAATTAATCTCGTACGTAAATGCCGCGCCCGGTGAAATGGTTTGCGAATCGAGATAGGTTGAATTCTGATCGCGCGGGCTTTGGAGCCACTGATGAGCATGCAGGTGAAAAACGTGAGTTTCCTTCGGCCCTGCATGTGTGTTGAGAAAACGTACCGGGTCGTTCAGATATGAGTGGTGCACGTTGGACGGATCATCCGGAAAGAGAGCCTCGACCACAGTGTCCGTATTCGGGTCTTTGCGCGTGATAATCGCCGGGTCGCCCTGAACATGCGACTCGAGGAAAAACTCCTCAAACTTACACTCGTCGCACTTCGCACCCGGACCAATCTCCTTGCGATTTGCTAACAATCGTGCCCCCAGGGAATCCGAGCCGTAGTTGATGGCAAACCCGTCGCGGACTCCATGAAAGAGTTCTTCGTCGAGTTCCGCAAAGGCCTGCACCGCTTTGATCTCGTCGTGGAAAATTGTGGTGAACTCGCGGAAGGGCTGACCGCAGGTGCTCGAAGGCGGTGCCAGATTACAATTTTCCTGAAGAACACCCGATGGGTCCGTAATGATGGCATTGAGATCGGTATGAATAATCTCATTGCCGTTGAGCATGTTCAGGACCGGTAACTGCGTATTGGGATCAACGGCCTCGTAGTTAATTTTCAGGAGTGGATTGGTCGGGGTCGGCGGAACCACTGCTTTGTCAAACTCTGCAGCAGTGACCTGCGACCGGTACCACTTCGAGCCCCTCGGCTCGACGTTAACCGAGCCAAAGAGTCCGAGGCCGACTTGTCCGCCATCGCCTTCTCCGCCGGCGGCTGCACCCATGGAGTGCATTAGATACTGACCTTGTTTTGCTGCGTACCACTTGTAGGTTTTCGTGTCTCCAGGCTTCACTAGCGATGACACATTCTCGCCGACGTTCGCGCCGTCGTCCGCCAGGCTGTTTACGTAGTCCAGACCGTTGACGTGGATCGAAGCATTGCGCGTGAACGACGAATTATTGTTAGGCCGCGGATCGTGAAGCCGGTTGGTGAATTCCACTTCGAGGCAGTCGCCTTCGTTGACACGAAGCACGATGGGCCGCGGGCGCTTGCCATCCCTGAGTTGGTAGTTGCTGTGGCCGATATCCACAACATCGCGTTCGAGCGCGTAGAGCATGCCAGCCGGATTGAACGCGCCAAAACGATTGTAAAAATACACCTGGTCGATGGCTACGACCTTCGCAGTTGTGGTTTTGCCGCATTCCGGAATAACTCCACCAGGAGTAACGCCACCGGCAGGCACGTCCAACGCCAGCTGCCGAATCACGGTGTTTTCGTTGCTAGTCGTCTGATCAACCTGATCAGGGGCAACCTGAACACTGGCCTGGCCGAGGGCATCAACTGCCGTCGGACGCGTGTCCAGCTCTTCGGGTTTCGGCAGGAGCCACCGGGGCTTCAGATCCGGATTGCCATTGTCAATGTTTTGGGAAGGGAGTAGTGGAGCCCTCTCGGCCGGTCTAACGCCTGCTGGACTCAAAGGCAGCTTAGACTCGGGCGCAGCCGAGGCAGCCACCGTAAATAAAGATAAGCCACTAAGAATTATTAAGATGGATTGGACGAGGCGGACGACGAACCGACGCGAAGCGTAGGTCTGCGGCATGACAAACTCCTTCCGTGCTGTCGGGATGTCACACATTGTGCTCTTGCGAGCCGCCGAGACGTTGAGCCTTCTCGGCTACAATCTGTGACAGTGGTTTAAGAGTTCTAAGAAGCGACGTGTCTGCTTATCTCTACGAATTCTCCGGGCAAGTGCTACGGTTGAGGGGGTTGCTAGAGAGGGGGATTAAGTATTCCGCTAGTCTGAAGACCAGAAGCGTCGGGAAACCAAAGAGGGAAGCGCCTTCAGACCTGATTCAACTTGTCGGGAGCCGGATAGTATCCAAAATACAATATTGATGCAAGAAATTTTTTATGGAGAAATGGTCACGGGAAGGCTGCTTTTTATTCTTCTACCTCTTCCTCCGGTTGATCCGGAGGTTCTGGCTGCTTGGTCGGCGTGGTTGGCTTGTGATCGGTCCCCAGCGTCCACGATGGCGGGTCGCTTGCCGGAAACGTATCGGCCAGATTCCGATCTATCTCGGCTTCCGACATCTCGCTTTCATTCTCCGGCTGCGACGAACGATCCGGTTCATTTGGATGCGCCATGAATTTCTCCTTCTCCAGAGACGGCCGCCTGTATTGACCGGCCCACGGGATGTGTGGGACCTAATTGCATACTGATCTTGTCCTTAGGAAGATAAAGGTCGAAACGGATCTGGGTCAAACCTTCCACACATTGCAGTTCTTCACACCGACGGTCAGAGAGATGTTACTTTAATAGTCCCAGCTATGACTCGAACGAAGGCAACGTTCTTCAGCGCGAATACGGAACCGAGCGTTTGGCTCAGGCCACGACGCCTGCTGATCGCGGCGGCAATTTTCCATCTAATAGTGACGCTCAGCATCTTCGTGGTTGGACGTTCTCGAGCATTTCCGTCCACTTTTGATGTCAATGGCATCGCGTTTCCCCACGATTCTGACGGCGTCGAAGCTCGCGAGGAGATCATGCGGCTAGGCGCGACGTTGGTCCGAGGTGAAATCCGTGAGTGGATCTATTCACCCGCGCCGTTTCACCTCAAGCTCTTCTCGATTTGTTTCGCACTTCCTGGGCCATTGCCGAAAACCATCCTCAGCGCCGCGCCGCTCAACTCTCTCTGCTACCTTGCAATCCTGGCGCTCATTTTCAACCTCGGTCAGGAAGCACTGAGCCGGCGCGCGGGTTTACTGGCTGCGGCAACGGTTGCGTTGTGGCCGTCGTTCCTGATGCACACCACACAGCTACTTAAGGATCCGCTGTTTCTGGTCGCCATGCTCGCGTTTGTTATCGTCAACCTGCGCCTGCTAACCAGGAATGTTTCGTGGGCCGAGGCACTGGGAACCGGAGCAGTTGGAGGCGTGATTGCGGCATTCATCTGGCTGGTGCGGGACAACATGGGAGAACTACTGATCGCGACTCTGGCGCTGGGAGTTCTGATACAGCTAGTTCGACAGGTTCGGCAACGACAGTTGAAAGCAGCCAACCTGGTTGGGATGTTCTTGCTGATCGTAATTAGCGCAGGTGTAATGCGGGTGGTCCCAAAATCCAGCCGGCCGTTTGGAAATCATCGCGCTTCCAGATTACCTGGCGTCGAGAATGCATCGACGGGAAGACTTCAGACGGTCCCCCGAAACTGGTCGGAATCGCCGTCGACGAGTCCTTTATCTCCCATCGCGGCTCACATCGGGAAAGCGCGGCAAAGATTTGTTAATGCGTATCCGAATTCCGGTTCGAATATCGATGCCCAAGTCCAGATTAGGAGCATCGGAGACCTCTTGCGTTACCTGCCACGTGCGGCAGCAGTTGGCTTTTTTGCGCCGTTTCCTAACATGTGGTTTGCGGCAGGAAATCACGTTGGCTCGGGAGCCAGACTGCTGAGTGGCTTTGAAACGACAGCGATGTTTGCGGTGGAAGCTTTGGCACTGGTTGGGCTCTGGCGGCAAAGGCGGCGTGTTTCAGCCTGGTGGCTCGCGCTGGTAGCTGCAATGGGATTAGTTTCGCTGGGGCTGGTGGTGGTGAATGTTGGCGCACTTTATCGTCTGCGCTATGTGTTCCTGATCCTCCTGATGATTCTGGCGGCCGAGGGGGCGGTGCAGCTTTGGGACAGATTCACGAATGAACGTTGCGACGCAAGCGGGTCGCCCGCGAATGCATAAGCGAAACCAACGATGGGAGCTCAGCAAGGGCTAAAGGCTAAACGATCATACTTCGATCCATTTTTAACCCTGCTGGTGTGGAAGCGACTGGGAACGCGCGCAGACCTGACCATGAAACGCCCCGTGCTTCTTGCAGAGCGCGGAGCCTCGTGATGATGAAAACCGCTGCTAGGACAGGCTTCGTGAAATCAGCGCGCCCAGGTCTTGGGCAAGCAAAACGTCGGGCAATCCGGACTGAGAGTTACCTTTGAAAATGCAAAACCCGTCGCCTGCGTGTTGGCCTGTGTAGGTGCCCACCGGCGGGGTCTTAACCAAACTTCCTTTGATCCCCAGGGGCGACTCGAAGACTGCATTGGTCCAGTGGACGACGAGATCGGGGACGGAGGAAGCGATCGCATCTTCGGCGGTGACACTGGTGCGGAGAACATCTTGTACGAGTGGCTTTCCCTCGTTTGTCGTTAACGCTCGCAACTTTGTTTCGATCTCACGGCAGATTTCATCGTAGTTCTCGGCGGCCACTATGCCGGCGGCTTCACGGCCGCGAAGATTGATCCGCACCCAGCCATGCTGATCCGTTGGTAGCGAGAAGGCGCGCGTTTGGTTCCAGTCATAGGCGGGCAACATGGTCGGGCGAGCGAGTCGATGCGTGGTCGTTTGTGGCAGGCTCTTGTAATAGAGTTTCTTCAGCATATCGGGAGAGTGGCGTTTGACGGCTGCCATCAGCGTGAGTGCGCGTTCCCTCCAGGATTGTCCCCGCCAATCAGCCAGTCGCGCGAAGCCCATTTCTATCAGCAGCGGTGCTAGAAATGCTGACGCGCCGTACGCGGGTCGCATTCCGTGAAGGGAAAAAACTATGACGGTTGCATCCTTTGCGCATGTGTCAATTAACGAGCCAATCTGACGATCCACTTCACGAAGGAGATCTTTCAGATCCGGCTTAAGAGCTGGAAGGTTCGCAAACTCGTCTCTGGCATAGACTTCGTTTTCCGGCTCCACGTTGTGCCATATGAAATGACCCGTGCGATGAATTTCAGTAAAGGCAATGATGGCCAGGCGAGGATTCGTTTCCTGCAGCAACGCCTGAGCGAGTTTCCCTCTCACCTTGATACCTTCGAGACACGCGGAATTTAGTCGTTGCAGGCCTTCAAGATCTTTCGGTCCCTCAGTTTTCAATCGGTCCGACGAAAGTGCATGCGGCGGCGAGTTAGAGACAAGGGTTCTGATTTTTTCTGGCGCAACCTGAATGTGCCCCTCAAGCACGTCGTGCGGCGCCCACTCCGAAATCTCAAAGCCGTTTTCGAGACCGATCATCGGCATAAACGGGAGGTCGAGGATGCCGATTGTCGTTCCATTGTCAGCGAGCGTTTGCCAAAAGGGAGTCAAATCACGGCCCCGATAGCGGCTGAGACTCATGTCGGAGGGATGCCAACGCCACTCGCCGTGAATGCCGTGGAAGCGCGGATCAGTTCCGGTAATGAAGGTGGGCCATACCGCTCCGCTGCCGATATTCGCGGGCGCCGAAACTTTCTTCCACTCACCTGCGGAGAGCAGAGACTTCAGCACAGGCAATTCATCGTGATCGATCATTCGGCGGACCAGCTGTGGCGTTGCGGCATCAATCACGATCGCGATGACTCGAGAGTCACTATCTTGACTCATTCAATAACTCCTGCGGGTTAACCCAGGTTTTTTTGACGGCCGAGATCAGGCATGCTTCAACTATCGCCATGGTCAACAGATTATCGCGCCCAGTTGAAGGGGGTTTTTCGCCCAATAGCAAAGCGCGCTGGAGTTGGTCGAGAAGCACGCCTTCTTCGGAGATTGGTCTAGGGCCTCGTTTGACAAGGCGCGGCCACTTTCCTTTTTCACAAAGCACAATCCACCTTTGAAAGATATGAAGCGTGGCCCGGTTCCCTACAAAGCGGGCATAAAACTCCTGCCCGCGTTCAAAGAATTCATGCCCACTCGATTCGTAGGTTGCAGTGTAGGAAACGCGCGACTGGTCGGCCATCGACATCATCACATGCAATGATGCTCCCGAAGGAAGCTGGCCATTCGGAGCAGAAAAACTATCGGCCACTACGCCCGTTGCTTCCTGGCCAAGTATGAAACGAATGACGTCGAGATGATGAATGGCCATGCCCCAGAGCACACTGTTTGGCAATCGAGCGAGCGATGGCGTTATCTCATGCGGAACGCGGTAGTAATGCATGACGACTTTGCCTACGGTCCCAAGCCGTCCTTCCTCCACGAGACGCCGTGCCGTGCGGAATGCACGCATATACCGGTAGTTTTGCGCGACCAGCAGCGGTGTCTGGTTCGCTTCTGCCAGCGAGACTAATTTGACCGCTTCGTTTAACTGCATAGTAAACGGCTTTTCCACCAGCACGGCGAGCTTGCGAGAAATCGACTGCTCGCAGGCGGTCACATGAGAATCGGCCGACGTGGCAACAATCACAGCGTCACACTCAACCCGGTCCAACGCTTCCTCAAGGTCCGAGAAAAGGTTTATCGCGGGAAGTTGGAGCTCAGCACCGGCTCGCTGCAGCGTAGATTGATCGGCATCCACACAAGCGGCGAGTTCACAACCAGTCGCGTTCCTTACTTCGCGGATCCAATCCTGACCGCGAGCGCCGAGCCCAACAATCGCTATCTTGATCGCCACTCGTAAGGTCTCCCATCTTTGACCCGCAGGCCGGCGACAAGGTCGCGAATACGGATGGACGATCGCAGGAAGCTTCGCAGGCTGGACGGATTGATCGCGCCCCAAACGGCCGACGTCAGGACCAGTAATGTCGCAGGGCTCCATCGCAACGATCTCTTTGCCAACAGGGGCTGGAGCAACATTGGCGGGTTGCCAGCCCAGAGGCGCATCGCTCCGAGCATGTAAAACGACGCCAGTTCACCGCCGGTCTTCTCAGGTAAGACCACTGCACGAAGGCCATTGAGGAGTGTGGCATTGCGCGAGTGATATCGATATCGGTAGAGCACGTCGGGAAGTGTTACTACGGTGCCTTGTTCCGACATTCTGGAGAAGAGGTCCTGATCTTCGCCGCCCTCAGCTTCGGCGGAGTAACCCCCGGCCCGGTCAAAGGCACTTCGTCGAAACATGACGGAGCCATGCGGAAACGGTATGTAGGCCGAACGGCGCAGCAATCGCCAACGATCCCGTGGACGTACCTCGCGGCCTCTTTCATCAATCCCGACACAAAGCGTTCCAACCACCACCACGTCGGGTCGACTTTCCATAATTTCCCACTGACGCTGAAGGCGTTCGGGATGCGAAACGTCATCCGCATCCATGCGAGCGACGACGGCGGCTCTCGCTTTTGACATCACCAGGTTGGCACTTCCCGAAAGTCCCAGTCGCGTTTCGCTTCGGTAGACCTTTATGCGGTGGTCCCTGCGCGACCATTCCCGCAGCGCTTCGCTGGAGCCATCAGTCGACGCGTCGTCAAGAATCACAAACTCAAAGTTTGACCAGGTCTGTTGGAGGATGCTGCTGATGCTGTCGTCGAGGAAGGGAAGCGCGTTATACACGGGCATGACAACGGTGAGCAAGGGGTTTTCCATCGTTCATCAAGCTTAACGGAAGGGTTCGCTGAGACTTCAGGCAAACGAGTGTAGCGGCAGGCGACCGTTTATTGCCAATACAGAACGCAGCAACTTATCGACTTCGCTCGCCTTCAGGAGTTTCTTCAGCAGCAGCCTCCGCATCACTGATTGCTTTTTCACCCAGCACGACCCGGACGAAATGATGATGACGATCGTCTGCCAAAGCTATCTCGCCATCAGCCTGGACAACGCCATCGAGCTCCAGGGTTGCGACGCCGCGACTAAGGCCCAGGGGGTTTTCCACTTTGATTCGATAGACCGTCGACCCACGCCGGTAGTTGATCTCAAACTCACGCCACCAGCGAGGGATGCATGGGTCGATGCTCAGAGTCGCGCCTCTTAACTTAAAGCCAATAATGGATTCGAGGCCAGCGCGATACATCCAACCGGCCGATCCCGTGTACCAGGTCCAACCACCGCGCCCTGTGTGTGGAGGCACTGCATAAACATCGCCTACGGCGACATATGGTTCGACTTTGTACTTGTGCAAGCCGGCGCGAGTGGAGGAGTGGTTCACCGGGTTGAGAAGCGAGAACAGTTCACCGGCCCGCTCTCCGTCTCCCAGAATCGCAAAAGCAATGAGCGTCCAGAGCGCCGCGTGCGTGTATTGCCCGCCATTTTCGCGCACGCCCGGCACGTAACCTTTGATGTACCCCGGATCGAGCGTGCCTTTGTCGAAGGGCGGAGTGAACAGAATCACCAGGCCGTCGCCGCGCCTGATCAAATATTCCTCAACTGCAGCCATCGCGCGTTGGGCTCGGTAGTTTTCCGCCGCGCCTGAAATCACGGACCACGATTGAACGATCGAATCTATGCGGCATTCATCATTTTGAACCGATCCCAACGGCGATCCATCATCGAAATAGGCTCTGCGGTACCAGTCGCCATCCCACGCATTTTCCGCCAGCGCAGTCTTGAGTTTTTCGGTGTGCTTCCGGTAACGTTCGGCGCGCGCGCCATCGTCCCGGCCATCACATATCGGAGCAAACTCGACGAGCGTGGTATAGAGAAACCAACCGACCCAAACGCTCTCGCCCTTGCCGAGATGGCCCACGCGATTCATGCCATCGTTCCAATCACCACCACCCATTAACGGCAAGCCGTGTTCGCCTACGGCCAGGCTGCGGTCAATCGCGCGAATGCAGTGTTCAAAAACTGACGCCGACTCACTGGAAACACTGGGCTGCATGTAGGCTTCCTGTTCGTCAGGTTTTAGCAGCGGCTGTTCCAGAAAGGGAACAATTTCGTCGAGGACTGACAAGTCGCCGGTGACAGTAGTGTAGAACGCAGTGACGAATGGCAACCACAGCAGATCGTCTGAAAACCGCGTCCGCACTCCACGGCCACTCGGGGGATGCCACCAATGTTGGACGTCGCCTTCCTTGAATTGATGTGCACTGGCAAGCAGAATTTGCCGGCGCGCGATCGCCGGACTGCTGTAGACAAGGGCCATTACGTCCTGCAGTTGATCGCGAAACCCAAACGCGCCGCCCGATTGGTAAAAGGCTGAACGCGCCCAGATGCGGCAGGACAGCGTTTGATAGAGCAACCAGCGGTTAAGCATCGTGTCCATCGCCGCGTCGGGGGTTTTCACTTCCACAGTGCCCAACAGCTCGTCCCAGTGGGCGAGCATTTTTTCAAACGCCTCGTTTACGGCGGCAGGTTTTCTGTAGTTCTGTACGATCGCTTGGGCTTCTTCTCTGGTGGCCGCCTCACCCAGCTGGAAAATTACCTCGCGTGCTTCGTATGGCGCTAACTCAACCGTGACGCGCAAAGCGGCGCACGGATCGAGGCCTGCGCCATCACGATTTGCAAGATGAACTCGGCGCATTGCCGCGGGACTCTTGAGAGTGCCATTTCTCCCCAGGAACTCTTTTCGGTCGCAGGTGGCGCTGGCAATCTCTTCACTGGTTGCTACAAAAGCCACCCGATCCGCAAATTCGTTGTTGAAAGGGTTGTGGGCAAAGATGGTAGCGTTCGGCGCGTCAAGGCTGGTGATCACGTAAGGCGAGGACGTGGTCCGATTCACACCCAGAACCAATTCATTGTAAAGCGTTACAGTTATCCTGCGTTTCCGGTCGCCTCTGTTTCGCAAGCGCAGCAAAGAGATTTTCACCGGAGCATCGAGCGGAGCAAACAAAAGCAACTCCTGCGAGATGCCGTGGCTCGTGTGTTCGAAAACTGAGTAGCCCTGGCCGTGCCTGATGATAAACGGTTCGCTTTCCCGGATCGGAAGGGGAGTAGCCGACCAGACGGTGCCGGTGTCCTCGTCTCTCAGATAAATAATCTCGCCGGGCGGATCGCTGACCGCGTCGTTGGACCATGGCGTGAGGCGGTTTTCTCTGCTGTTGGCTGACCAGGTGTATCCGGCGCCGGTTTCGGTTACCTGAAAACCAAACTCCTGACCGTTTGCAACGATGTTTGACCACGGAGCCGGCGTCCACTGATCCGCGCCCAACAGAATCACATACTCGCGCCCGCCCTGATGAAATCCTCCCAGACCGTTGAAAAAGCTCAACTCTGGCGGCGCGACAGTGGGCTCCGGATAAGTCTGCGAAGGAAGCCGTGGAACGAACGTGGCCGGCAACGGTTCCTGAACATGCGGACGTTCTAGTTGATCTTCAAGCGGGCCACGCTCGGTAACGATCACAGCCCTTGCCACCGAATGTAGCAGGATTCGATCGTCTTCCGGCATTTGGTCGGTGCGACGCAGGAAGACGCCGCCTGGCTTGTCCTGCAAACCTCCCAGACCGCTGGTGCGAACCATAGTTTCCAATTCGCGCTGGAGAGACTGCAGATACGTGGTCGGGTTGTCGTTTAGAATTACGAGATCAACCTTCAGACCCTTGTAGTGTAGATACTCATGCCCTCTCACAACCTTGCGAACAATCGGCAGGTCTTCGACCTTGTTGATGCGAACTACCATGATCGGTAAGTCGCCGCTGATTCCGTAAGCCCAGAGACTTGATTGCGCTTTGGAATTGAGAGCCAGCACGTGAGATCGCGGCCGCAGGGAAGGATCCGAATAAACAAAGCGAGCTGCCAGGCGTTGAAACAGGTGTGCTTCATCAGCGTCGATGCGCAGGTGACTCATCTCAACCTGGGCTTTGGTCCAGGCAAGTTGTGATTCGCGTTCGAAGATGTTCGGATCGTGATACTTGTCGGCGAGCAGCAGCGCTGCTTCACGCGAACGCGCCACCAGGGTGCTGAATGAACAACGCACCGTCTGATTCGGACGAATGCGTACACGACGCCGCAGGCTAAACACCGGATCAAGCACAGCCCCGGTCGTATTTGAAAGCGGGCGGTCTTCCATCACGGCAACGGGATCTGCGGGCGTGTGCCCGCGCCCCAGGAATCTTCCGCGATCGGTTTCGAATTGAACAGCGCCGACCAGATCGCCCTCGACTACCACAACATGAATTCCCCAGATCGGCGCATCGTCGCTTGAACGCTGGCGTCGATGCGCAAGGATCGCGTTCTCCGCCGCAAAGAATTCCGTTTCGATGAAAAGATTACTAAACGCAGGGTGTGCGACGTCGGCCTGAGGAGTGGCCAGCACTACCTCCGAGTAGCTCGTTAGTTCAATTTCGCGCGTGCGGGTGGAGTTGTTCGTCAGCGAGACGCGGCGCACCTCGGCATTGTCTTCGGCTGAAACGAGCACTTCCATGTGCGTTACGATGCCCGCGTCTGTGCGCCAGAAATCGGCCTTGTCCTCAGAGAACGAGACTTCATAGGATTGCGCTCGCTTCAGCACGGGTTGGTGACCCGCAGACCAGACTGAGCCGCTACGCACGTCGCGCAGATAAACAAACGTGCCCCAATTGTCCCGCGTCACGTCTTCGCGCCAGCGCGTTACGGCGTTTGGGCCGCAGGTGGAATAGCCCCCGCCGGCGGTGGTAACCATCACGTTGTAAGTGCCGTTTGAAAGTAACTGAGTGCGCGGCGTTTCAAGATCGGGCGTGTTGTAAACGCGCGTGACCGGGCCCGGCTGCGTTTGCGTCACCCTGCCCATCAGCACTTCTTCATCGCTTGAATGAGCCGTGGGAACTCCGATGGGAATGCGTTCCTGCAAGAGTAGTTCGGTGGCCTGAACCAACGGATCAGCGTGAAATCGTCTCTCCATGCGATCCTGTTGCAGGACATTGCTGAGCGAAATGAGACTCATGCCTTGATGGTGAGTCATGAATGCCCGAATCAAAACATGTTTCTGGCCCAGCGGCAGTCGTCCTGCGGTGTAGTCGATCGACTCGTAATAACCAAAGCGGCCGAGGGCGCCTTCCTGTTTCAAACGGCGCAGGTTCGCCATCGCAGCTACGGGGTCAATCTCAGCCGCCAGCATCGTGGCATAAGGCGCGACCACCAGGTCTTCAACCAGTCCACGCTTTAGTCCTAAACCGGGAACTCCGAAAGGTGCATATTGATAGGTCAGTTGGAGATCGCGCACGTTGTAAGCCGACTCTGACACACCCCACGGCACGCCGCGTTCTTCTCCATATTCAATCTGTCGCTTAACTACTGAACGGTAGGTTTCATCGAGCAGGGTGCTGCCGTAGTTGCGCATGACGAGCAGGGGCATCAGGTACTCGAACATGGTGCCGGTCCAGGAGATCAGCGCCCGACCGCCGTCTACGCTCGTGAGTTGCCGTCCCATCCGAAACCAATGTTCCATCTGCACATCGCCTTTCGCGATGGCTACGAAAGAGGCGAGGCGTGCTTCAGAGGCAAGCAAATCATAAAACGAATTGTCAGCCGCGGAAGTAGACACGTTGTAGCCAATCGTGAATACCTTGCGTTCGGCGTCAAAGAGAAATCCGAAATCCATTGCTTCGAGCGCCTGCTCGGAGGCGTACGCCAGCCGGCTGAGCCGCGACAAGACTTCACCGGCGTTCTGCGACGATTGTTCGAGGGTCCTGGTTAATTCGATGGTCGTTGCGCTTGAAAGAGTTCTGGCGTTAGCGATTCCGGATAGTTGGACCAACGCTGAGTCGCAAATCTCGGGAATTCCGGCGAGCGACGGGACAGCGTTCAGCAGGCGCAAAACCGACTCGGTATGGCTGGTGTGATTCGGGGCCGGGGCTGTTTCATCCAGGGTGGCCGGATCAATGCCTGTGCTGCCGCCAAGGTGGCGGCCCCAGCTGACGAGCGTCTCTCCATCGCGCAGCAAGCCGTCAACCTGGCGTCTGAGTGTAGTCACCCACCAGCGTAACTCCTTGAAGTTTGCTTCTCCGTGCTCGTGAGCAAGGGCGTTAACGATGTCTTCGATCTCAGAAGCACGCCGGGCGAGTTGGTCGAACAACTGAAACCATGATTCCAGGTTGTTAACGTCATCAAGCTCGAGCAGCGCCACTGAGGCCTCTATTTCATTACGCAGTTGGCGAACCGTGACAACATCGGTCCGCTGCTGGAAAGCGCCCAGTCCGGCCGCCTCTTCGGAAACTGCGGCAATCGTGTCGCCCAGGCCGCTGAGAATTCGATTGTCGAAGAGCTTCGTGTCAGGCAGTTCGATGCAGGCTTGTTTGTATGCGATGAGGTGACCCGCGAGATTTCCGCTGTCTACCGTGGAGATGTATGACGGTGGAAGCGGCTGAAGGGTTTTTGTGTCATACCAGTTGAAGAGGTGACCACGCAACTTCGGCAGTTTCTCAAAAGTTACAAAGGTGAGTTCTCCACGTTCAAGGAAATCGAGCGACGAGATATAGCCCAAATCGTGCGCCGAAGCATTGGAAAGCAAGAGCAGTCCGACATTGGTCGGTGAAGTGCGATGCGCAATTACCGGCATTGGATCTTCCTGAAAGTTATCAGGCGGGAGCCAGTTGTCTTCCTGACCAACGAAGGTTTCAAAGAAACGCCAGGTGCGTCGCGCGACGAGCCGAGCGAGTTGGACATCCGCAGGGTTGATTATTTTGCGAGTGGTGACGCGCGCAGTGCTGACCCAGTAAGCCACGGCGGGAGCTGTCAGCCAGAGAATGACAAACGGGCCCATGGTCCAGAGCGCCGCGGGTCTAACGCTCAGAGTGAGGCCAGCCGCTTCGAGCGCGAGCAACTCGGCGGGCAACATGACCCAGAAAAACGCACGCAGATCGTGGCGTCCCGATTTTTCAGCGTCGGCTGCAGTCACCCATTCAAGTAGTCTTCTTCGCGAGATTAGTTTGCGGTAAACCGTGCGCCCGATCGCATCGCACATTAAGTACGCCTGGTGCGGCAGGAGAATGATTGACAGCGCGACCTGGGCAGCGTTGGTTCGCGCGTCGCCCCAAACGCTCCAAAAGTGGCTGGTCCAGGGAATGCCGCGCGGGTGTATCAACAAGCTGGTAGTGACATGGAGGTAAACCGGAAACGCGATCGTCAGGACAACAAACGAACTCCAGATCAAAGGCGAACCAGGAAACAGAGTCCAGGCCGCCAGCAGCCACAGAAACATGGAAGGCGCCACTAAACTCCGTCTCAGGTTGTCGAGAATCTTCCAGCGCGAAATGAGCGGCAGGGAATTGCGAACGGGTTGACGATTGGCGTCGGGCACGGTGGGAAACAACCAGCGTAGAATTTGCCAGTCGCCCCTGGTCCAGCGATGCTGACGCTTCGCGTAGGCGTCGTAGTACGCGGGATATTCGTCAAGCAACTCAATGTCAGTGATCAACGCTGCTCGCGCAAACAAAGATTCAAAGAGGTCGTGACTAAGCAGGAAATCTTCCGGAACCCGGTTGTGCAGCGCAGTCTGAAATGCGTCCACATCGTATAAACCCTTGCCGGTAAAATTTCCCTCGGAAAAGAGATCCTGGTAAACGTCGGACACGGCAGTGGTGTAAGGATCGATACCGGTGTTGCCGGAAAAGATTCGTGCGAACCTGGAACGTGAAGCACTCGCCAGCGAAATACTGACGCGTGGTTGAAGAATGCCGTAACCGCGGGTAATGCGTTGAGTAGTGGAATCAATGATGGGACGGTTTAAGGGGTGCGCTGCTGCGCCAATCAGCTTGCGAGCCACATCCCGTGGAAGCTGTGTGTCAGAGTCGAGCGTAATTACGAAACGAGTCCGTCGAAGTAAAACTTCATCAGCGGTTTTTTCGGTGAAGCTGGTATCGTCTGCGCCGCGGAGAAGCCGGTTGAATTCCTCCAGCTTGCCGCGCTTGCGTTCCCAGCCAATCCATTTACGTTCGCCGGCATTCCACTGCCGCCGGCGGTGAAACAAGTGAAAGCGGTCGTGCGCCTTGTGATTGGTGCCGGGGTCTTCTCCATATTTGCTGTTCAGCTTCGCGATCCCCGATTTGGCGGCGGCGAGCAGAATCGCATCATCGTCGTCACTTTCACGATCGGAATCCTTGAAGTCACCCAACAATCCGAAATAGATGTTTGGATCCTGGTTCGCGAGGTAGTGAACCTCCAATCTCTCAACCAGATCGCCCACGACAGCTTCGCTGGAAAAAATCGTGGGAACTACCACCATCGTGCAGGCATCCGCGGGGACACCTTTGACCGTTTCCATGCGGGGCAACAGCCGCGGCGAGAAAAAATGGGTGACGTCCCAGTTCAAAACGCTCAGAGCCAGATCGCTGGCCGGAATGAGCCCGAGGAAAACGGTCAGCAGAAGCAAGGGCCAGCCCGCGCCGGCGCGATACATCAAGCTCACCAGCAGAACGAGCACCAGCGTTGTCAGAGCAGCTAATCCACCCAGGTACACAGCTGTCGCGTGTCGCAGACAAAAGCGTCGCAGTTTTTCGGCTAGCGGCGATTTGTAGGCGAAATTGTTTTCCAGTTGGGCCAGGCCGGCGTCGATCAAGTAATAACCGACATGAGCCTGAAACGTTGGCGGGCTGGCACCGGTGGTATTTTTGGCCGCGTCTGCGGCCAGTTGAATTGCGGCACTCGCTACCTCCAGCTCGCCTGATCGAGTTCGCTTGCTAATCCGCTCTATAACGTGCCGGTAGCGGTCACGCGTAGCAAACTCCATTTCTGAATAAGCGCCTGCCGGATCCTGACCCAGCAAAGGTTCGATCAAGCTGACGCTTTCAAAAAAGTCGCGCCAGTCCAGCGTTGAGAGCAGGCGCATGCTGGTAATGATATTGCCGACGGTTACCTGCGTGGCGGCCTGGCGCTGGTGCTCCGCATGAATTATTCCTTCGATGCTTGTCTTATGTTTTGCGAGTTGTTGTTCAAGCCAGTCAGTCACCGGCAACACCGCCGGATCCTGTTCACGCAGGCGCTGCGTCAGTTGCACGATCAGAGACTGTGGAATCCGATCGCGTTTTCCCAGTCGCTCAGAAATTGTAGGTATAAGGGCAGAAGGTTGACGCGCGGCAAGTTCCAGAAGTTTGTCGGCAAGCCTGTCGGCAAATTCGCGCTCTTCGCGGGCGTTGACGATCAGCAGCGAAAGCCGGCGCAGATTTTCAACCAGAGCCAAACGCAGGGTGATGGCGACGGCCCACAGTTCACCGATCGAAAGCGGGGCGATGGTTTGATACGAAGCGATGAACCGCCGCAACGTATTGGTATCAAGCCGGCAATCCGTATGGGCGATTAACTCCAGCGCGACCGCATAGATCCGCGGGTAATCCTTCAGTTCACCTTCGGCCAGCTTCGGCAGTTCATGGTAGTAACCCTTCGGCAGGTCTTCGCGAATTTCGCGCAGTTGCTCTTCAACAATATGGAAATTATCGATTAGCCATTCGGCTGCCGGTGAAATCGCATGACCGTCTTGAATGGTTTCGACGAGAATCCGGTACGCGCCTACCAGTTTGCGTCCGTTGTCTTCAAGGCGAGGGAGTAACTGAGCCCGCCCTTTTTTGGTAATTGTCCGGTGCTCGGCGGCAAGAGTTTGCGCATACTGTTCGAGCCGCTCCACGCTGAATATCTCAGCGCGTACCGGTCGCTCATCTGCGTCAGAAGTCTTGCCGAGTTTCGCCGAAAGCGATCCGAAAAACTCACTCATAAAGGTTCAGAGATGCCCCGCCTGCATCCGCTGGCGAGCCTGATGCAGAACCGAAATATCAGAAACAAATTTGATTACACTTAGGATAGCACGATTCGAATTGATGCTCTCTCTGACTGGTCGCGGTTCAGCTTTGCATCACTCCGGCGTTGTCGGACATTGCTGCGCAAAAGGTTTTCAGGGAGGATCTGAGGCGAGATGATTGTATTTTCGTCGGTTGATTCTAACTGTCCTTGCTAACGGAGGAACGCAAAGAACGCTGCCAGAATTTTCACGCTCGGAGAAATATCGATGCATGCGAACACACTGTCCGCCGTGCCTTTACACAAAAAGCGGTCTCGATTTAGTCCGCCTTGGCGGACGACTGAAAATAGCCCAGCGATTCATCGCTGGGACCGATGGCAGTCTGAGCAGAGTCCGTGGAGCGGACGGCTGAAAGACTTTTGGCCGGAGTCATTCGTCCGCTTCACGGACTTTTAACTCCTTCCGCCGCTTTGCCCCAGCCCCGATTCCGTCGGGGCTGGGCTACAATCATTCGTCCGCCTTGCGGAGTTATGCAGTTGTTTTGTGCAAGTCGCCCCCGCCGGCACGTCACTACTTATCGACATCGATGTAGTAAAGATCAGTAGCAACCTCGAATTGGTCTTTCAGTAGTGGGGTCTTCATAGTCTTCCAGTTGGTCGTCGGATACATCATCCGCCAATTGCCTTTCCGCCCAACGCGCACCGGCATTGCGAAGTTTGGCTCATCCACTCGCCAGCGGAAAGAAACTGCACCATCCCTGAATTTCAATTCAAGGATCGGGATCGCTTTGTGACGCAGGTATTGATCGAAGATGGGTGTCAGGTTCTTACGGGTCTTACGGTTGAAATACGCAACCACGTCTTCGGTCATGATGTTTCGATATTTGAAGTGCTGGTAGAAATCGCGCAAGAGCACCCACCACTTCTGGTCGTTATTAACGATGCTCCGCAGAGTGTTAATAAAAAGGGCGCCCTTAAAATACTGGTCTATCGGTGGCGTGGCGTTGACTCCGCGCGGCGCGATTATTGGCTGCTGATTGCGCACTTTCGACCTGTAACCGTTTGTGTATTTCAGATAATCATCGTGTCCGTACATGTATTCGACATATAGGCATTCGAGATATGTCGTCCATCCCTCATGAATCCACATGTCAGAGGTGTCAGCGGCGGAGATGCTATTGCCGAACCACTCGTGCCCGCTTTCGTGAATAATGATGAAGTCGAAGCGCGGCGAAATGCCGACCCCGGTCCAGTCTCGCTCCAGGTAGCCGTTGGCGAAACGGTTCCCGTAGGTGACCGCAGATTGGTGTTCCATGCCTGCGTAAGGCACTTCGATTAACTTGAAGCCGTCTTTTTTGAAAGGATATTCGCCAAAGTAATGCTGGAAAGCTTTGAGCATTCCTCGCGTTTGCGCGAACTGTCTTTTAGCAGCCGCCAGGTTTTCGGGCAGCGCGTAAAAGTCGAGCGTCAGGTCATCCAGTCGCTCAGAGAAATGAGCGTAGTTTGCTATGTTGACCGAGACGTTGTAGCTGTTGATGGGATAATGCACCAACCAATCCCAGCGCGTGTAACCGTCACCAAGATCCGTCTTACCCATGAACTTTCCATTGGACGCATCGGTAAGATCGCTGGGGATCGCGACGCTGATGCGCATTGATTCAACTTCGTCCCGCCACTGATCTTTATTCGGCCACCAGATACTCGCGCCCTCGCCTTCGCACGCAGTGAAGATCCAATGACGACCCTTCGGATCTTTGCCGAAAGTGAAACCGCCGAACCGGCCGATAGTCTGAGGCGTGCCCGAATAGTAGAAGTCGATTGAGTAGACGCGACCTGCTTTGAGGGTTTGCGGGAAGTTTACGAACACGGCTCCAGAATCTCGTTGATATTCGAGCGGTATCGACAAACTTGCCCGCGGCTTTTGAGCACTGGCATTGCCCTCATAGGTATGGAGAATTTTATCGACTTTGAGATTGTCGTATAGGTCGAGTTGGATGCGCGTGTCGTCCCTGAGCATTCGGAACCGAATGGTGTTCTTCCCGACGATCAATTTCTTATCCGGATCAATGCGAATGTCGAGATGATAAAAGAGCAGATCGTTGTTTGCTCGATATCGTCCGTACTCGCCGCGCAGGATGTTAGCGCGTGTTGGAGTGGTAGCAGCTTTTTGCGTTGCAGGCGGCGTAGTTCGTGGCAAGGATTGCGCGGGCAGCCTCGAAGCGAACATGAGCACCAACAGGCCATGGACTACGCATTTGATAAAGAAGGAGTTACACATAAAGTTTACGCGCCGGAAGGTCGAACTCGCGGATTATACGAGGTGAAAGACTGAAGGGCCATCCGGAAACATTCTCAGCCGTCTCGAAAATTGGCGCCAGGCGGAAGCGTCAGCGGACAGATCCAACTCTCCGCTCCATCAGTGTTTCGTATATCGGGATGTCTTCACGGATGGATTATCGGGCACTTGCTCTCGCTCCTGCAATCTCACCGCCCTTCCGGCTTGTAGTATTCTGTGCGCACTCCATGCACTTTGGAAAAACACAATCTCAAGTCAGAACCGAAGATTTGGCTACGAGCGGCCGCTGGCGCACGCTGGTCTTACTGTCGGTTGCCGAACTACTGACGATGTCGCTTTGGTTCAGCGCTTCCGCTGTCGTTCCCGCGTTGCGGACGGAATGGAACTTAAGCGAGTCGAGCGTTAGCTGGTTGACGATTGCAGTGCAGCTCGGTTTTGTCTGCGGCACCTTGCTAAGCGCGTTTCTCAACCTGCCTGACGTGATTAATGTTCGTTACCTTTTCGCAATTTGCGCATTCGCCGGGGCCATGTCCAATGCGGCCATTGGCTTGTACGCCCACGACGCCAACACCGCGCTCGTTCTGCGGTTCAGCACTGGAATGTTTCTCGCGGGAGTCTATCCGCCCGGAATGAAAATCCTGGCCACCTGGTTTCGGCGAGGGCGGGGAATGGCGCTCGGCGTTCTGGTGGGCGCTCTGACGTTGGGAAAGGCCTCGCCCTATTTAGTGAACGCGCTGGGAAGTGCCAACTGGCGCCAGAACATTCTCGCGATCTCACTACTGTCGTTAGTTGGCGGAATAGTTGTGCTCCTCTTTGTTAACGATGGACCGTATGCGCTGGCGGCCGCGAAATTTGACTGGCGGCAGGCCTTCGCAGTTTTCGGCAATCGCGGCGTACGCCTCGCGAGCTTCGGATATTTCGGTCACATGTGGGAGCTTTACGCGATGTGGGCCTGGTTGCCGGTAATGATTCGCGCGAGCATGGACGTGTCGCAATCCTCGGCAGTTTCACCAGAAGTAGCGTCGTTTATGGTAATTGGATGTGGCGCGGCGGGCTGTGTGGCCGCCGGACTAATCGCGGATCGCATCGGCCGCACAGTTGTGACGTCATGGGCCATGGGCATCAGCGGCAGCTGTTGCCTGTTGATTGGATTTTTGTTTGGCGGCAATCCACTCCTGCTCTTGTTGGTTGCCGCGATTTGGGGAGCGAGCGTAGTTGCCGATTCTGCTCAGTTCTCCGCCTGCGTTACGGAGCTCGGGGACCCGAATTACCTGGGCACAGCACTCACAATGCAGACGTGCATCGGATTCCTGCTAACCACAGTTTCCATTGAGCTCGTCCCGCATTTTGTAAAGCTGGTAGGGTGGCAATATGCCTTCGCGATTCTCGCCCCTGGACCACTGCTGGGCGTAGTGGCAATGATGAGATTGCGCTCGCTGCCCGAAGCGGCGAAGATTGCGCAGGGAAGAAGATGAAACCAGAGATCAGAAGTCAGAAGTCAGAAGTGAGAGATCAGAAAGCAGGACATCGGTTTAACGACACATAAGGTTATTTTACTGACCACTGACCACTGACCACTGACCACTGACCACTGACCAAGAATATGCTTGCTGAACTCAAAAAGCGCGTCCGCCACATAATCCGTTTACTGAAGCGTGCCTATCCCGACGCGAAGTGTTCGCTCAACCACTCAAACGCTTTCGAGTTGTTGATTGCCACAATCCTCTCGGCTCAGTGCACTGACGCCCGGGTCAACATCGTGACCCAAGATTTGTTTCGCAAATACCGTAAGCCGGAAGACTACCTTAAGGTTTCCACGGGCGAGCTCCAGCAGGACATCCGCACGACCGGCTTCTTTCGGAATAAGACGACGTCAATTCAAGGTACGGCCAAAGCTTTGACCGAACAGTATGGAGGTGTGGTCCCGCAAACGATGCCTGAGCTGTTGGAGCTTCCGGGCGTGGCACGCAAGACGGCAAATGTGGTGCTCGGTAATGCGTTTGGTATTCACGCCGGAGTTGTAGTTGATACTCATGTAACCCGTCTTTCTCATCGGCTTGGCCTGTCAGAGGAGAAGACGGCGGAGAAAATTGAGCAGGATTTGATTGCGATCGTGCCAAAAAAGGAATGGGTGATCTTTCCTCATTTGTTCATCGCGCACGGTCGCGCGATTTGTAAAGCGCGCAGTCCGCTGTGTGAAGAATGCGTAGTAGAGAAACTCTGCCCTTCGTCCTACCTGAAAACCGGCGTGATGCCGGGTAACTAATATTTCGAAACCAAAGCTGGACCAACGAGGCCGTCTCTTCACTGGGACCGCGGGCGTCCCGCCCGCCATGAGCGCGGAGCGCGAACGGAGTCTGCAACGCCGAGGATCTTGCTTCTCAACGAGTTGCGGGCGAGACGCCCGCGGACCCAGCGACGTGCCTGCCTCTGATCCGTTAGTAGTCGGCTAACCGTCGATGTTTTGACCCCGCTAGCGCATGTCACCGAAGGCCGCTACAATGCCCGCGTTCCATAATCCTGAATGCTTTGGCCGTGATTCGAACTCCATTTCCAAGGGTTCGGAGTAACCAACTGCCCGTTTCATGTCGCTCGCAATAAAACCACGCCAAGTCGGGCAAATCCTCGAATTTGCTAACGAAACCTCGATTTTTCGGAGGTTCCGCGCAGCGTGAGCTACCGCTTCCCCTGGCATCGTCTGTCCGACGAACACTTGCTTGACATGCGCATCTGCGATTTGGCGCTCAAGATCAAGGGTTCCTTTCTCGAGCCTCATATCAAGCGTCTTTACCGCGAACTCAACGATCGGGGCATCCGTTTCAAGCCACACGTTTGGCTGTCTGAGGAATGGTTTTCGCCGGACGGCGTGCCTGGAATCGCGATCCCTTTTTACCTCGCGCATCCCCGACTGATGAAACTCGAGCGCAAGCAGATGCTGGAAGTGGAAGGCGGCACTGACACCGAATGCATGCGCATCCTTCGTCACGAAGCGGGCCACGCTCTTGATACGGCGTTTCGTTTACACTTCAAACGCCAGTGGCGCGAACTCTTCGGATCCTTTGCCGTGCGCTATCCGGATTTTTACAAACCAAAGCCTAAGAGTCGCAACTACGTGTTGCACCTGCGGGCATGGTATGCGCAGGCACATCCTGCTGAAGACTTTGCTGAGACGTTTGCGGTGTGGCTGACGCCGCGCTCGCGCTGGCGGCGGCGATATAAAGGCTGGCCCGCCTTACGCAAGCTTGAGTATATTGATGAGCTGATGACCGAGATGGCGGGAACGAAGCCACGGAATCGCACACGCACAAAAGTTGAACCGCTCTCAGCCATTCGCACAACCTTGCGCGAGCACTACATACTGAAACGCGAAAAATACGATTTTGACTGGCCGGCTGTTTATGATCGAGATCTACTCAGAATCTTCTCAGACGACCCGAGTCACCGGACTAAGCCGAGTGCGGCGAGTTTTCTCCGCAGCGTCCGCCGCGAAGTGCGACAGATAGTTGCTGAAGGAACCGGTGTTCACCAGTACACTATCGATCACGTGCTGGAGAACATGATCGACCGTTGCAAAGATCTGAAGTTGCGCGTAGCGACCCCGGCCAGGGAAGCGCGCCGGCGAGTAATGATTGTCTTGACTGTGCAGGTCATGAACGTGCTCCACTCCGGTTATCATCGCATCGCCGTTTGACCCTCTATGACTTTTGAGCCAAAAAAGAAACTTCGAGTGATAGTTTTGGTTCACCAGGATCTCGTGCCTCCGGATTCCCTCGACGGTCTCACCGACAAAGAAAAAATCGAAATAAAAACTGAATACGACGTGGTGTCAACATTGAAGAAGATGGGCCACGACGTTTATCCCATCGGTCTTTACAATCAGTTAAATGTTATCGGCGATGCGTTGATGGAGCATAAGCCGCATATAGCTTTTAATCTGCTCGAAGAGTTTCACGGCTATCCGCTTTACGATCAGCACGTCGTCAGCTATCTCGAACTGATGAAGCAGGCTTACACCGGCTGCAACCCTCGCGGCATGACGCTCGCCCATGACAAGGCCCTTACCAAGATGATCCTGGCTTACCATCGCATTGCCGTGCCGAGTTTTGCGGTGTTTCCCATGAATCGAAAAGTCAGGCGGCCCAAACGTCTGAAGTTTCCGCTCCTTGTTAAGTCAATCAGCGAAGAAGGTTCGGTGGGCATCTCGCAGGCATCAGTAGTGCACGACGATGAAAAACTCACGCAGCGGGTAGAATTTATCCATCGTCAAAACAAAACCGCTGCAATTGCTGAGCAGTACATCAAGGGGCGCGAGATTTATGTAGGCGTGATTGGCAACCAGAATATTCAAACATATGCGCCGTGGGAGCTGGTTATGGAAAAGCTCCCCGAAGGCTCAGAAAACATAGCCACGCTGAAAGTGAAATGGGATCCCGCGTATCAGGAAAAAGTAGGAGTGAAAACCAGGGCGGCGGAACTCACTCCCGAACATCACAAGACCCTCGAACGCCTTTCAAAACGCATTTATCGATATCTGTTTCTCAATGGATATGCGCGGTTGGATTACCGTTTGACGGACGAAGGCCAGTTTTACCTGCTCGAAGCGAATCCGAATCCACAAATTGCTGAAGGTGAAGACTTCGCGGACTCTGCAGCTCATAGTGGAGTCGCTTACGATCAACTCCTTCAGAAAATCATTACCGTCGGCCTCAATTACCAGACGGCTAATCAGGCTCCGTGATGAGTTTGAGCGGGTTCACATTGACTGAATGTGTTCTCAGATAAAACATTTTCCTTCTAACGCAACGCTAATCGAGTCCAGCCGTCTTAAAAGATGTGACCTCTTTTGGTGCAATCAGCCTTAATCGTGTGTGATTCGTCACGAAACAGTCACATTGCGTCTTGTTCATGACTTCTTACACAAGTAGAATCATTTTGCTTTCGGGCATTCTCACCTCACGAAGCAATAATAAATTTTAAGAAGGTAGACGAAACCCCTTTGGATCTGAAAAAACTGTTCCCCTATGCGCTAGCGGCCTGCTTCGCCCTTGGCATGTTCCCCGTTTCGGCCGCAGCCCAGTCTGGCGAATTGCGCCAGCGACAAGCTACGCCGACGCTCGAAACCATCAACCTTCCGGTTCCTGAACCAGACGAGCCAGTTATCATATCGCTCGCATCGCCGGAGGATATCAATCGGGCCAAGTCTCTAACAGAAAAGAACGGCTCAAGTTTTCAGTTCAAAGATCTGATGAACGCGGCAATCGAGCAACGCCTGGGTTCGCCATATTCCTGGGGAGCTACTGGACCGTCAGCGTTCGACTGTTCCGGCTTTGTTTGGAGCACGTTCCGTTCAGTGGGAATTGACTTTGAACGCGCCAGCGCCCGCACGCTCTGGGCCCGTTTCACCGCGCCGGCAGCCGAAGAGAATTTCAAGTATGGAACGCTGGTGTTTTTCAGCAATCTTGCTCATGTGGGGATCGTAGTCGACGGCAAGGGTTTCTATCATGCGTCGCGCCGCAAAGGCGTTATCTATTCTCCTTTCAATGAATACTGGACGTCGCGCATCGATGGCTTTCGTCAGGTTCCGCAGCGCGCGCCGCTCGTCGCGGACGCAGCAGGCAAATAAAACAAACCAGACAACCGTTGTTGAAAACGCCGGCGCTTCAAGTGCGCCGGCGTTTTGATTTTAGGTAGGACAGGCATTCTTGCCTGTCCATTTGATTTTGGAGTCGTGTTGTTTGGGAGGTCGAGCATCAAGAGGACAGACAGGAATGTCTGTCCTACGTCGACTCTCTGAACGTAATCTTCACCAGCGGAATCACATCCGGGTCGTTCTGCTGTTTGCGTTCCCACTCAATCAGATCGAAATAAGCGCAGCGTGAGTCGTCAGGAAACTCACGACAAACATCCGGGCGGGCGTCGTAAATTGTGCACTTACGTGTCTCCTGATTGAGGAACATGCAGGCTTGTCCAAACAATCGATCTGCCCTGCGTCTCAGAATTCTTTCCTTACCGTTGAGTTTAGTAAAACGCAACGCCGCGGCTTCCGGCGTGACCTTGAAGTGTGCGGCCAGTCGCCGGATGTCTTTCGGTGTTACCTGCACGCGCTCATAGATCGAACAACAATATGCTACGCACTTGTCGCAATCGTATTTGAGCGGTGGTTGGCTAGTAATTAATGAGCGACCCATGATTTTGGGTGAACTGTAGGACAGGGATTCTTGCCTGTCCATTTGTTAACGGTTGAAGTTTTGCTCAGATCTGGGGACAGGCAAGAATGCCTGTCCTACCTAGCGTCTCTTTGATTTCTTGTATTCAGACATCAGGAGGTCCATCGAGGCGGCCCGCTGATCATAAAGTCTCTTTGGCTCTCGAGGTTCGTGCCTGGCCAGCGCGTAAGCGGTGATAATCGGCAGCGCCACCGTCGAATCCACATAGCAGACTACCGCATCCGGCAAACGATCCGGATCGACCTTGCCCCAGGAAACTGCTTCACCGGGCGTTGCTCCCGATAGCCCTCCAGTGTCCGGTCGCGCGTCGGTGACTTGAAGGAAGTAATCATGTCCCCGCTCATCAATGCCGAGTACTTCCTGGATCTGCGGTTCGGTTTGCAGGAGGAAATTCTTAGGCGATCCGCCGCCGAGAATGAAGCAGGCGGAAAGCCCGGGCCTTGGTTTCGCCGCTCGGCCCTTCTTCGTCTTGCTCGGCCCCCCACCGCGTTTTGCCGAGAGCACGATGGCCGCAGTTTCATTCACATCCAGCGATGGATCGAAAGCGAGCCTGTTGCCCTGTAAAGCTTTGGCTGCCACGTTCATACCAATCGAAGAATCGCCCGGTGACGACGTATAGATCGGCACCCCGTATTCATAGGCCACGGCGAGCAGAGACTTTTCTTTCAAACCGAGTTTTCGTTCGCGCTCATGAATGTAGCGCCCGCACAGGTAGTGAAACTCAGCAGTGGAGATCGGCTTCTGAAACTCTTTGCCCTCGATGATCTTGCGAAAGAAGGCGTCCGTATCGAGCAACACGGAATAGTCGAAGAAGATGTCATAGATGCGCACCACTTCTTCGGCGCGCAGGACCACGTCGGAAATGTCGGAGCGGCCCTCGTGCATGCGCAGGCCAATTCCAAAATGAGTGTCATGGTAAAGATTGGCGCCGGTGGAAATGATCCAATCTATAAAACCCGCCTTGATCAAAGGAATCAGCGCCGAAATTCCCAACCCCGCCGGCGTGAGCGCTCCGGTGAGCGACATCCCGACGGTGACTTCCGGTTCCAACATCTTGCGTGTGAAGAGTTGACACGCTTCACGGAGACGCGCGCCGTTGTAGGCAATGAAGGCGTCATCAACCAGGTCAGCCAGAGTTGTCTTACCGGTGATTGGCGGCGGATCGATCCGCCGGCCCTGAAGAAATTTGCTGGTTCGTTTGGCCATGATAATGAATCGCTGTTTTTTAGGGAGTAACCTTGTTCGGGGGGCTGAAAATAATCAGGACACGCGACCGACTTCAGTTTCGTCCTGAATCTCTAAACGTCTTACGAGCAGGCGGCCGATCCTTCGGTCATCTGCCTCCAACACTTCAACCTCAAGGCCGCGAAAAGTCAGCTGATCACCCCGCTGCGGCACTTTGCCCGAGGCATTGATAACCAATCCAGCGATGGTAGTGAAATCGTCAGCCTCAATCTCCAGGTCAAAAAGATGTTCGATCTTTCCGATCTCAGTCGAGCCGTGCACTTCATACCAGCCATCTTCGCGGCCAACGATATCATTCAATTCCTCGCCGCCGATATCTTCGTCCTCAATCTCGCCAACAATCTCTTCGAGTATGTCTTCTACAGTGACGAGCCCGGACACCCCGCCATATTCATCGATTACCATTGAGAGCTGCACGTGGGCCTTCTGCATTTCTTCGAGTAAATCAGCTACCGGTTTTGTTTCGGGAACGAAATAGACCGTGCGGACAAGTGGGGCCACAGGTCCATCCTCGTCGCCTTCTGCCCAACGCTCGAGCAGGTCGCGCACATAAATCAAACCTTCTACATTGTCGATCTGTTCCCGGTAAACGGGTAAACGCGAATACTTCGACTCAATCATCACATCGCGCGCTTCGCGCACTGAAGTTTTAACCGGCACCGCAACGATGTCCGGCCGCGGCGTCATGACTTCACTGACCTTCGTGTCGCCAAATTCGAGTATCGAATGAATCAGCTCGCCCTCTTCCTCCTCCAGGATTCCTTCGGCTTCGCCGACATCGATGAGTGCCTGGATGTCGTCAACACTGTCCTGGTCCTCCTCGTCCTCGCTCTTGTCCAGCTCACTTTCTTTTTTGCGCGAGCGGTCAAAGAGACGGTGGAAAGGGTCGGCCGCAAATGCCATTAGCGGCAGCAACGGTCGAATGACGGGGAGCAGGAAGAGAAGCGTTCCTTCGGGGTCGCGCGTGGAAATGAATAGAGGCACGAGCTGGCGAAAGACCCCGGCGAAGAAGAGGCCGGTAAGAAGGCCGACCAGGACGAAACGGCGCTCCTGAAAAAGAGTGAGCGAGATCGAAGTAACCAGCACGGCGAGAGCGACCAGCAGGATCTGGATTGTCGCAGAGATTGCGAAACTGAAACGCGGACGATTTTCCAGAACCTGTTTGAGAAAGGCGGACGAACGAAGCTTGGAACGCTCTTCGGCTCCGGCAATCAAGCGGCGCAAACCGACGTCACTCAATTGCCCAAAGGCCATGTCCACAGTCGCGAGCACCGACAACAGAACCAACAGGACCGACGCCAGAATGATCTCAATCTGCATTTAGTGGTGAATAGTAAATGTTAATCGAGGAATAGTTAAGTTGGGGCGCAAAGAGAAAAACATTTTCCATATATCATTTGTCATTTCTCAGTGGTGGATTCAACTTACAAGTGCAAGAGCGGAATTAGTTTTCGCTCCAGCGGAGCGGGATAGAAAACGACCGGCCCGGGTCTAAACATCTCGCCCCTAATGGGGCGAAGCGCAACAAATGTTTGTTGCACCTTCCAAGTTGAATCCGCTAATGACAAATGGAAAATCTTCCTCTCCTTAGATTCCCAGCTTCTTCCTCAACCGCAGCTCCAGCCGGTTCATCTCGCCATTGTCAGTTGAATGATCAAATCCGCAGAGATGCAACATGCCGTGCAGGATCAACTGCGCGATTTCGTCGTCCAGCATAACTTTATTTTCTTCCGCTTGCCTTGCGGCCTGGTCCACTGAAATCACCACGTCACCCATCGAGCGTTCAGACGTTTCGAACTCATCCTGTTCAGCGGGGAAGGAGAGCACGTCAGTCGTTCCCGTCTTGCCGCGCCAGCGCCGGTTTAACTCCCGCATCAGGCGATCGGAAACAAAAGCAACTGTTACCCCTGACGAATCGCCAGGCAAAACCTGCAGTGCCGTTTCCGCAAACTTCTCCCAGCGCTCGCAGTCAAGTTTTACTTTGCGCTGGCGGTTAACGACTTCAATCATGTTGCTATCCAAAGATTCCGCAGATTTCGCAGCTTACGATCCCGGGACAGGATGATTTCGGCTGGGTACAATGAGTTCTCTTTTGCTTATCAAATCTGTGGAATCTTTGTAATCGGCGGATAGTTCCTAAATGTGGTTTTTCCGCGAGGAATGTTCTTCGTACGCCCGGATGATCATCTGGACCATTCGGTGGCGCACAACGTCTTTCTCGGTGAAGTTAACGAACTCTATTCCTTCAATGTTTGCCAACACGCGTTGAGCCTCAATCAACCCGCTGCGCTTTCCCGCCGGCAAGTCCACCTGGGTGACGTCCCCGGTGATCACAGCCTTCGAACCAAACCCAATGCGCGTGAGAAACATTTTCATTTGCTCGCTGGTGGTGTTTTGGGCCTCGTCGAGAATGATGAACGCGTCGGCCAGCGTGCGTCCGCGCATGAAAGCGAGCGGCGCAATCTCGATTACCTGTTTCTCCAGCAGCTTCGTGACGCGCTCGTAGTCAATCAAATCAAACAAAGCGTCATAGAGCGGACGCAAGTATGGATCTACTTTTTCCTGCAAGTCGCCCGGAAGGAATCCCAACTTCTCGCCGGCTTCGACCGCGGGCCGTGCAAGCACGATTCGGTTCACCTGTTTTTGCATCAGCGCCTGCACGGCCAGGGCGACGGCCAGATAAGTTTTCCCGGTGCCCGCCACGCCGATGCCGAACACCACATCATTTTCCTGAATCGCCTGGATGTATTTGCGTTGATTGGCCGACTTCGGCGCCACCTGTTTCTTTCCTGAAGGATTGAATCTCGCTTTGGTGAAATAGTCGCGCAAACTAAAGGCGCGATCTTCGGCAATCTGCGCGAAAGCCTCGCGGAGTTCCTTGTCAGTAAAGGTGCGGCCTTCGCGAAAGAGCTCGGAGAAGTCTTCCAGGATGCGTTCGGCCGTGGCTACGTCCTGAGCGTCACCGTCGATCGATACGTCCTGGCCGCGCGCATCAATCCTTACGGCAAGCACAGACTCGAGGTATTTAATGTTCTGGTCGTGAACGCCGAAAAGCGTCTCCAACCCACGAGGTGGAAGTTCGATTTGTTTCAAATGTTATCGGGCTCGCTTTCTGCCGGCGATGGAGAGAATGGTGCTGTGTTAGCTGGTGCACGAAGCTGTGAGTAACCTGCAATTACTGGCATATCCTGTGAGTTTGACGCTACTACACCGTTCCATAGCTGTCAAATTAAAGCATGCGCGGTTTGACAGTCACCGAGACCATCCTTATACTCCTTCACTTGCGCGTTGGCCGCCACAAGGTAAACTGGTGTGACCCATCACCAGCAGCAAGCAGAAGTTATCGGAGAGAGAGTGAATGCCTAATCATAAATCAGCTGAGAAACGCATGCGCCAGAACGAGGCGCGCCGGAAGATCAATCGCGGCAATCGCAGCCGTTTGAGGACTTCCATCAAGAACTTGCGCGTGGCGATGAGCGCGGGCGATGCGGGCCAGATCAAAGAGCTTCTGCCAGAAACGATTTCGACTATTGATAAAGCGGTACAGAAAGGCGCGCTCCATAAGAATGCAGCAGCGCGCTACAAATCGCGTTTGACTATCCGGTCAAACGCAGCAGCGGCTAAATAATAGAGTTCATAATTGTCGCAGACGGGGCGGATCGAGTTTTCGGTCCGCCTCGTCTTTTGCTGTTTGGGGGAGGCACAAATGGATTGTTACCAAAACAATGCTGAAATTGAAGCAGTTGTGCAGCGGTTCGAGTCGTGCGCGACGTCAAAGGAAGACTTCAAACATCGCAGCCACTTAACAGTTGCGGTTTGGTACCTGCTGCATTCAACTCCTGACGATGCACTAAAGAAAATGCGTTCAGGTCTCTTTCGTTTTCTGGAACATCACGGGGTCGGCCGCGAAAAGTATCACGAGACGCTGACAGTCTTTTGGATCAAGCTGGTGCAGCATGCGATTAACGAAGCGGATCAATCGTCGTTCGTCCACACTACAAACGACGTGTTGGAACGACTTGCTAATCCGCGAATTGTTTTTGAGTACTACAGTGAAGCATGTTTGAAATCAGACAATGCCAGGAGTTATTGGGTAGAACCTGATCTTAAGCAGTTTTAAGCACCACTACTCAGACTTGTAAATTCCTGTTGATGTCTTCACTGATCCACTATTGACTTGGTTTTACGACTAGGGCTAGGATGCCAGCGCTGAGTGCGGAACCTGCGATTGAAATGCTTCGGAACTATGAAACTCCACTCAGTCCCTAAATAAATCATAGGTTGACAGTACGCTCTAGAACCCGCCTTCGTTAGGAGCGCTCAAATGGAAAAGACCCGCCTTGCACTATCACTAGTGATGCTCGTTTCCGTAATCGCACTTGGAAGCGTTTGGCCGATAGAAACCGCGAAAGCTGTGCAAGAATGCAATTGCGTAGATGGTTTCTCAAAACAAGCAGGGGTAATGGGCTGGGATTCAGAACAAAAGAGGAATCGTTGTATCCCAGGCGGCTGTGATGTCATCACCGCTGTAGCCGACGCGTATTAACGTCGACGATCGGGCGGGACGTGACTTTCGCCGAGCGGGACTCCGGCGTGGATGTTGGCCAACGGGAACCCAAGTCACCTTAAACGCGACTCCGAGCCGATCAGAGTGGCCCGTTTTCGCGTCCGCGCCGTCCGGTTGACTGAAAATGCTAGCCCAAAATCAACCTGCACTCCCCATTGACAGAATCAGGAAACTTCGACGCTCAAATACGATCCTCGTTTTGACGTGTCTAATAGCTCTGGGCTTTATCGTCGTTAACTTGATACGCGTTGTGGCACTCAAGCGTGAGAGCGCGGACATCAAGGCCGAGCTGCAGAGGACCCCTCATAGCTTGAGAGGCGATAGTCGCGCGCACATTGGCGACCTTCTTGCATCTTTTGGGGGCTTTAACAGTGCTGGACACCGGGGCGAGGTTGTCTACAATGGTAAATCAAGATATCTGCTGTTCATTTTTTCACCTCAATGTGGGAATTGCTTAGAGGAGTTTCCTGTCTGGAATAAAATTGCGCTGCAAGCTCGAAAAAAGAATTATTTAGTGTTGGGTCTTTCGACTGGTTCGGCAACAGACACAACGGCCAGGAGCCACGGATTCGATTTCGAGGTGCTTTCAATGGGAGACGATGCCGTCCTTAGAGCCTACCGTGTCGAGGCAATTCCTCAGGTTGTGCTGACGTCGCCCTACGGACGAGTGGAATGGTTAACCTACGGCCGCCTGACGGACGAAAATACGCAAGAACTCCTGGCAACATTAGACAAAGTGCAGGCTAGTTCCACAGACTGGTGATCCCAATGATCGTTCTGTTGACACTACTTATTTTTGCGTTTCCGATCGGAACGCTCGGCCAGCGAGTCCAACCTCAGTCGCGTAAGATAAGCAAATCGAGTAAAGCAGCCGAGGCTTCCATAATTCGACAAAGCGCACTATCAACGTTAGAAGGCGTAGTTGATGAACTAGCTTCGGTAGAGAGCCTCGCATTACGTGTGGATTTGACGGAAACAGCAGTGAGCCTGCTTGCGAAGTCGCGTCCCAGCCTATGTCGAAGGTCTCTGGATTCGCTTTTTGCCAAAGCAATGGACACCAGGGCTACATGGTTGAAAGACAGAACTCAGGGAACTAAGTCCACTCCGTACGCAGGGCAGTTCAATCCGGATTCAGCGATAAGAAAGATCATCCAGATTGCCGCTAGTTTGGATCGGAAGCTGGCTGAATCGTACATTAAGGCCTACACGGACGAAGAAAACTTTAACAATGAAGACCCCGAGACGTCTCGTGAAAAAGCCACTCAAATAGCCGCAGCCTACTTGAAGGTTGCAACTCAGCTTGTAGAGAAAGATCCAAACCTGGCTTTGCTGACAGCCGAAAAATCTCTGAACATCGGTGTTATACCCGACACGCTGGTCTTTCTAACTGCTTTGCGTAAGCAACATCCTCCGCTAGCGAATAGGTTTTTTCTTGGTGCACTTCGCGGTTGCCAGGCGAGAAAAGCCAAGGATGTTAATGAGCTGCTGCTACTGTACGCGTTCGTATTTTCACCACATAGAGTCCCAGTAGTGACGCCTCGCGGTATTGGCGCATATAGCATTCCGGATTACCTGCCTGCCATCCAGGGCCATCACGTTGATCCTTTGCTCGCCAGGCAGTATCTCGAAGTCTCTTCGGGAATCCTTCTCGATGCAGGTCGTTATCTCCCCGAGGAACTTCATCGATTACCGGCGGGAGTCGTAGGAGATTTCTATCTTCTCAGCCTCCTGGAGTCTATAGCTGCAGAATACCTTCCCAATGTCTCCCAGAGCCTCTCGGCCCAACGAAACGTACTGGTCAACTTTCTGCAGAGCGAGGAGCGGACGGCTGCCACGACCTCTGTTGAACGCTGGAACAATATTCCAAGCGACGTGAATTTAGCCGGGTCAGGCAACAACGCAACCGTCGACTATCTAGTCTCCCGAGCTGAACAAAGTTCCAATCCTAAGGTGCGAAACCAGTTTTTTTTTCGTGCCGCCCTGGCTGCTGTGCATGACAAGCAGGATGAAAGAGCGGAGCATCTGACTTCGAAGCTATCTTCTGAGTATGGAGATCAAGCTCGGCAAATGCTGACGCTTGCTATAGCGGAGCGCAACGTGCGCAATGGGCAACTTGACGAAGCAGAACAATTGGCGCGAAGCGACAAGGTGCCAGTAAGACGGTGTTACATCTTTACGCTAATTGCTGACTCGTTGGTTCGGGGCAGAACGAAGGACTTCCCGCGTGCAACTCAATTGCTAAGCGAGGTCGAGCAGTTGGCCCATCAATTGACGAGCAAAGAGGAACGAATGTCTGTGCTGGAAGGCGCCGCTGCGGTCTATCTTTGGGTGGCGCCAGGTCGGTCTTTTGAGCTCCTGCGAGAAACTATCACAACCGCAAACAAGCTGGATGGCTTTACGGGGTACCTTAGCGTCGACCAGACTCTGGATGTAGGTGGCTTTTTCTTTGATTTTTCGATTTACGACGAAGAGTTTGGCTACTTTGATTTGCTTAACAGGCTGGGTGCCAGAGACTACTACCAAACTATCCAGAGTGTTCGCGAGATTCAGAATCGTTCTCTGCGAATTCATTCTATAGTGGTGGTTTGCAAGGCAGCTCTTTCGACAACTAGAACTGCTGGTGCTCTCAAGCTGCCAGTTCACAGACAAGCAACTCAAGTTGCAGACGCGCGCCCTTTGGACCACCGCCACCCTGTGATGTCTTTATCGCCAGATCGGCATTGGCAATGAGTTGAATGCCCCGCGCAATTTTCGCCGAGTCGCTCCGCTGGAGCGTTCTCATAAACGCATCTCGTTTCGCCGGCGGTCCATAGATCAATCGTTGAACTTCATCTCGGGCGCCGCGTTGAAGTAATTCCTTAGCGATTGCGAGGCGATGATAGTTGCTGGCAATCAGACCCACCAGCATTACCGGCGGAACATCATCGTCGAGCAGGCGATGAAGCGTTTCGAGAGCTCGCGCATGATCGCCGGCCACAAGCTGATCTCCCAGATCGAAATTCGAAAGCTCGCGCGAGCGATCGATTAGATCATCGACCATCGCGCCGGTGATGCGGTGTGTGTCCATCGCCGCCGCCGCGAGTTTTTCCAGTTCCGAATTGAGCGTTTGCAGGTTGCAGCCCACCAGCTTGACGATGTCCGACAAAACGCGCTCATCCGCCGTCGTGTTCATTTCTTTGAGACGCCCCTTGGCCCAGGCTCTTGCTTCGGCATCCTTTACTTCGGCGAATTCCACCACTGTGCACGTTCCCAGCAGAGACTTGGTAAGTTTTTTTCTTTTGTCGAGATCGTCGGCGACAAAAATCAGTACGGTGGAATCAACCGGCCGCTCCAGGTAGCGAATGATCGTTTCTTCGTCAGTTTCTCGAAGCTTCGCAAAGTCTCTTACCTTTACCACTCGCCGCTCAGACATCATCGGCAGTTGTTCCGCAGCAGCGATGGCTGAGACGGCGTGATCCGAAAGCAGACTGAAAGTGGATTCGTTAAATTCCCGCAGGAGTGTGCCGCTCAAGGCCACGTCTGCGATTGTGCGCGCGGCCGCGTCGCGCAGATAGCCTTCGCAACCAACCAGCAGATAGAGAGGTTGAACACGACCTGCCGCGAGCGCGCGTTCGAGTTCTTTGCCGGTGATGGAGCTCATTTCTTGTCCATCTGAATAGCGTTGGTCAGCGTGGAGACGATGCTCTCGGCGAAGTTACGAGCCATGCGCTGCACCGCCGGGTCTTCTTCGTTGAAGAAGTTGCGAGGGTCGTTGGCAAATTCATACTCGCCACGAAACACGAAACTTTGATTGTCGTAGAGCACGCGATTTTCAGTCTGGTCACGCACGGTCACCGCCACTTCAATCGTCACTTCGAAGATTCGCGCCCGGCCTTTGTCGTCCAGCAGCACGCCGGAGTAGTTGAAACTCTTGATGACGCCTTCGATCACGGCGTCCGCGCCCTCGCGGTCGCCCTGCACGCGCAGTCCGCGCCCGCGGCGAATGATTTCGTTAACTACCGCCTCGGTGAAACGCGATTGAATCTTGAAACGCAGCGCCTGGTTTTGGAAAGCGGGAACGGCCACCGTCTTGATGTGCGACGGAAGCTGGTTCTTGGTAACCGGCTTGTAGCACTCGGCGAAGCCAGTGACGAAGAAAAGCATTACGGTGAAGGCCAAAGCTCGGGCTATTTTTGCCATTAAGTTAACTTTCATCTGCGATTGAACGACGCTTGCGGAAGTGATGTGTGATTCTCTCGCAAGAGTAACTCGCAAGCAAGCGACACGCGAAAGAAGAAGTCAGAACCGGGAGCGGTAGCGACCGGGTGTAAGATGCAAGCTCAGATCCGGTAGCTCGACACGCACCACCAAAATCATTCCCCAGCCCAGAGCCTCTTGTTATACTCCGCTCGGTCTAACGTTAACTCACAGTGTATTACTCAAACAATGCCCACACCTCCCATCAAGACCGCAATGATCAGCAGCACGGCGGTTGATCTGCCGGAGCACCGTAAGCAGGTAGTTGAGGCATGTCTTCGCGCAGGCGTTTTTCCTATTGGCATGGAGCATCTGCCGGCTCGCGATGCATCGGGTGTTCACGTCTCCCTGGAAATGGTCGACAGGGCGGACATCTACATTGGAGTTTACGCCTGGCGCTACGGCTGGGTGCCAGACGTTACCGGCGTGCCGAATCCGGACAGAATCTCCATCACTGAAATGGAGTTTAATCGTGCCCTCGAACGAAAGCAGTCGGGGCAGTTGAAGGACATTCTCATTTTTGTGATGCACGATGATCACCCGATTCGTGCCCGCGACAAGGAAGACGGTGCCGAAGCTCAGGAGAAGCTGCGCAAGTTTAAAGAACGTGCCGCGGCGGGACGCGTCAGGCTCACTTTCACATCGCCGGAAGAGTTGCGCGGCCACGTGCTCCACTCATTGAGCGAGTCCCTTCGTCACATCGCAGAGGCCGAAGCGAAACCGGGTGAACCGGCCAAACTCGAACTCCATCGCACGAACATTATCCCAACTGCCCCTGAGCCTTACATCGCGCATCCCTATTCGCTTTTGCAAACTGCTCAAGTTGTCGGACGCCAGAGGGAATTGAACCTACTCACCGACTGGGTGACTACGAACAAGCAAGTACCCGCTAGCGTGCGACTCTTCAACGTGGTCGCGATCGGCGGCATGGGCAAGAGTGCCCTCACCTGGAAATGGTTCAACGACATTGCACCGCATGAATTGCCGAACCGGGCAGGTTGGATGTGGTGGAGCTTTTACGAAAGCGACGCGCACTACGAAAACTTCATCATCCGCGCGCTTGCCTACACCTCGGGACAGAGTGAAGCTCAGGTCCGTCAACTTACGCAGCCGGAGCGCGAGGATCAACTATGGCGGCTCCTTGATGAGCAGCCCTTTGTGATAGTCCTCGATGGGCTCGAGCGCATCCTTCTCGCCTACTCGCGAATGGATGCGTCGCGAATGCTCGACGACGATCTCGACGAGCGAACCGCCAATCGCGTCGCGCGCGCCATTGGCTTACCTGAGAGCGCAGGGCAGTCCTTCATTGGCAAGCACCAACTGCGGCTGACTGCGGATCAGCGGGCGGGCCAGTTTCTGCGACGGCTGGCACGAGTAAGGGCGTCGCGTGTGCTCATCAGCACCCGGCTTTATCCTGCCGAACTTCAGGCGGCCACAGGCGACCCGCTGCCGGGTTGCTTCGCCGTGTTCTTGCCCGGACTGACAGACGACGACGCGCTCAGCCTCTGGCGTGAGTTCAAGGTGAGCGGCTCGCGCGAGCAATTGCTGCCGCTGTTCCGATCGTTCGGCAACTACCCATTACTGATTCGGGCACTGGCGGGCGAAGTGGCAGGCTACCGTCCGGCTCCGCGAGATTTCGACCAGTGGCGAGCAGCCAACCCCGGCTTCAATCCTGCCGCAGAGCTCGACCTGAACAACGCCAAAACCCACGTGCTCGAATATGCCTTGCGCGGGTTGGGCGAGAAACAGCGAAAGGTTCTTCACACTCTTGCAGCCTTCCGCATGCCCGCGACGTGGGACACGCTGCGAGCGCTTTTGGTTCAATCCTCAACTCGGATCGAACTGGCGTTCGAAACTCACTCGGGGAATGAAGATGATGTTGCGCTGGAGCACAGCCCGACTGAGGAAAAGAGGAAACCCTGCGTTGACGACCGAGAGCTGGATGTGGTGCTCGAGGAACTGGAGGACCGCGGACTGATGGGCTGGGACAAGCAGGCCAATCGCTACGACCTGCATCCCATTGTGCGAGGCGTTGTCTGGGCGGCGCTCGCCCCTGAGGCTAAGACGGACCTCTATCACGAACTGCACATATACTTCGGGGCCGCACCGCGCCCTCCAGACTGGCACCAGGTCGAAAGCCTCGAAGACCTCGCGCTCGCCGTAGAGTTGTTCGACAAGCTTATCGGCCTCGAAAACTACAAAGAGGCCTTAGTTATCTTCAGCGACTATCTGGATTTCGCCACGCTTTACCGGCTGAGTGCAAGTCGATTGCAGGTCGAGTTGCTCGAACGGTTTTTCCCCAACGGCGTTAATGCTCCGCCTTGGCTGGACGTAGAGGCGAATCAAGGTTACCTGCTCAATGCACTAGCGTTAGCATACCACTTCAGTGGCGAGCCGGGACGTGCTGCATCGCTTTACCGGCGTGCTGCGGAAATCTGTGAACGCGAGAAAAACGCAATCGACGTGGCCGTAAATCTCTATAGCCTCTCGTATGCGCTCCTGCCCAGCGGTCCACTTCGCCAAGCGGAGCACGCGAGTCGCCGAGCGCTCGTGATTACTCGGAACGAGAAAAACTCAGTTCATGAAGGCGCAAGTCTGTATTTCCTGGGCGCGGTCCTTGCTGCGTGTGGTCAAATGAGTAAATCGCATGTGACCTTGACCAGGGCCCTTTCGATACGGGTCGCTTATGGCAGCGAACACGGCGAGGGAATAGTATCGGCTTACCTGAGCCTTCGCTATCTCTGGCTCGGGCAGTTCAACCAAGCAATAACTTTTGCCGGGCGCGCATGGCGGTTGGCACATATTAACCGGCAAGAGGCCAGCCTCATCCACGCCGCTCGCCTGCACGGCGAGGCGGCGCTGGGCCTCGGCGACCTCACAACCGCGGAAGAGCGACTCAATCACGCCCTCACCCGCGCCCGTGCCGTCAACTTGGTCGAACAAGAACTTCCCACGTTAATAGCACTAGCCGAGCTACGCCGGGAGCTCCAGCAATACGGGTCCGCGCGCGAATTACTTGAACAGGTCTGGGCGGCTGCCGAGCGCGGGCCGTATCCTCTGTTCCACGCGGACGCAAACAACGTTATCGCTCGCATCGAGCGCGACGAGGGTCATCGCGAAGCCGCTATGGCCGCCGCGGCGCGCGCTTACGAACTTGCCTGGTGCGACGGTCCGCCCTACGCTTATCACTTCGGACTCACGAACGCGAAGCAACTCCTTGTCGAACTCGGCGCGCAAGATGTCATTACAAAGCTCGAGGCCGAGCTGCCTCCCTTCGACGAGTCGAAGTTCGAACCGATGCCTGACGTGGAGTTGAACCCCAAAGATGAGTTCTGGGTAGATCCGGCCACGCTTGAGTCAAGCTCCTGAAGGAGAAACATGCGAGTCTCCTTCGCTCCGTCAGGAGCGAAATGTTTATAGCATCGGTTGCCATCATATGACGTGAAGCTCCGTAGGAGCGTAACAGTTGAGCGGGGTGTCTTAGAATGGACGTTGCGCTCCTCTGGAGCTGGCGCATCGTACGCGCCATGGGGTCTATGAACATTGTGTCCCTAACGGGACTAGTTACGAAGCTACTGCGTCAAACTGATCACTAACTGATGGGAACCAACCCATGAATCGAATAGTCGGTAATCTAGTCGGCCTGACGCTGCTGCTGGTTTGCAGCCACGGACAGGCGCAACAACCCGAGCCCGCCAAGCTGGAAATCGGCGCACAGTTTTCTTCGCTCACGCTCACTGAGCCTGGTGTGAAGAGGGAGGTTGGAATCGGTGGTCGCCTTACCTACAACCTCACCGACAATCTCGCGATTGAAGCTGAAGGTAACTATTTCCCGAGCGGAAGCACGACCGGCTTCGCACCTGGCGGCAGTATCCTGCAAGGTCAATTCGGGTTGAAGGCGGGCAAGCGTTGGGAGAAGTTTGGCGTATACGCGAAAGCGCGCCCAGGGTTTGTCAGCTTTGACGGCACATTTGAGCCAAAACTAATCGGCACGACCGCCATCAATGGAGTGCAGTTTCCCGTTTACGATTTCGAACGCATCATCAGATCCACCAATTTCTCGATGGACCTCGGCGGTGTCGTGGAGGCGTATCCGTCGCGTCGGGTGATCGTGCGTTTCGACGCGGGCGATACGATGATCCGTTACGGTTCCCACAATGAACTCGATTTTTCGCGCACGCCGGAGTTATTCCAAGCGCCTGCACGGACGACTCATAACTTTCAGTTCAGCGCCGGCGTTGGGTTCCGGCTGCTCGCGCCGAAGGATGACAGCCGAAGCGATTCGCAAGGACCGGCCGCCACTAGCCGAAACGACCGAGCGCCGAGATTTGAAGTAGGCGCCCACTTAACCTCTCTGACCTTCAACGCACCGCGAGAGTTGGTAGCCCTTCCCGTGATCCCATCAGGTCGGAATAGCCCACAGACGGAAACAGGACTGGGCGGCCGGTTCACCTTGAATCTCAACGACTCGATTGGTCTTGAATCTGAGATCAACTACTTTCCCACCAGCGATGGCATTGCTGCCGGCGTGACGGGCCGGCTGCTGCAAGGTCAGTTTGGCGTCAAAGCCGGCAAGCGATTTAAGCGGTTTGGATTTTTCGGAAAGGTACGACCCGGATTCGTCAGCTTTGACCGGTCACTCAATCTTGTGGGCACAAGGCCTTTCAACTTCGGCGGAATCACATTCGTGCTAGGCATCTTCGAAATGGGGCGCCGAACTTTCTTTGCGAATGATTTAGGAGGCGTGCTGGAGTTTTACCCATCACGGCGCTGGGCACTCCGGTTCGACGCCGGCGACACCATCATTCATTACGGTGAGCGGAGCGTCGGGACGTTTTTCCTGAACCCAAGCTTCATCACCGCCCCGCCCGAGACGAATCACAACTTTCAATTCACTTCGGGTTTTTCCTTCAGGTTTTAGGATTGGTGGTGTCCTGCGACCGCTAAGCGCCCTCGTGTCTGCGGATCGTATCGACAACACGAACTGTTTGCATCGCAGCTTTCACGTCATGAACACGGACGATGTGGGCGCCTTTCAAGACAGCGGCGGTGGTTGAGGCCATGGTGCCGTGAAGACGTTCTTCGACGGGTGCGGGGTTGCCGTCGGCGCCGGCGAGGATGCGGCCGATGAAGGACTTTCGCGAGGTGCCGATCAGCAGAGGGAAGTCTGGGAAGGTGGCGATGATCTGATCGAGTTTCGCGATGATTTCGATGTTCTGTTCCTGGCTCTTGCCGAAGCCGATGCCGGGATCGATGACGATGGATTGGCGCTTCACACCGCGTCTCTCGGCCATGGCGATGCTGGCGCGCAGGCTGCTGGTCACTTCAGAAACAATGTCGGCGACTGGCGGGAGGCGATGCATCGTGGCTGGTGTGCCACGCGAGTGCATCAGCACGAGGCCCGCGCCGGATCTCGCCGCTTCGTCGGCAACCCGGAAATCAAAGCGCAGCGCGGAGATGTCGTTAACAATCGAAGCCCCTGCGTCGAGCGCGGCGCGAGCGACCTCAGCCTTAGTTGTGTCGATAGAGATCGGAACGTTGGTGCGCGTGGCGAGTTGTTTAATAGCCGGCACTACTCGCTCAATCTCCTCTTCCGCAGTCACGATCGCCGCGCCGCCTGGGCGTGTGGACTCACCGCCAAGGTCGATGATATCGGCGCCTTCAGCGATCATCTGTTCCGCGTGAGCGATGGCGCTGTCGAGCGAGAAAAACGCACCGCCATCGCTGAAGCTATCTGGTGTAACGTTGAGCACGCCCATTACAAGGGTGCGTTCGCCGATGGGAAGAGTGCGGCCTCCAGTGATGTGCCATGCGCGAGTCATGCGCTGATGATACGGGACAAAACCGAAGATTTTCCATTCACCATCAACAACTTGTTGCACTTCAAATCTGAATTCGCGAATGCCAAATGGAAAATCTGTTCGATCGGTAGACCCAAGACAAAAGGAGGAATGAGCATGGCCCATTCCCCCTTCAACTTCATTCCATGTCACCCGCTCCTAGGCCGGTGCCGGATTGCCTCCGGTTATCGGCGGCAGGATTGGTTTCAACGGTCGCGCTGAAGGTTCCTTCAGTTGTGGTTTGTCTTCGTCGCTGCCTGGATCCGGTACTGGCGGCACTTCATCAAGCGCCAGTCCGGCGACTATCCGGCGTATCTCAACCCCGTCGAGTGTTTCGCGTTCCAGCAAGCACTCAGCTAAGCGCACCATCGTGTCTCGATTGCCTTCGATAATTGCAAGCGCTCGCTCGTACTGTGCAGTGACAATCTTCTTCACTTGCTGGTCGATGTGAATCGCTGTGTCTTCAGAGAAGTCGCGATGTTGTGAAATCTCGCGGCCCAGGAAGATCTGCTCTTCCTTCTTACCAAAGGTGAGCGGGCCCATTTCCGACATGCCATACTCGCAGACCATCGCGCGCGCCAGCTCCGTCGCCCGTTCAATATCATTCGAGGCGCCGGTAGTGATGCTGCCGAGAAAAGTGCTCTCGGCAATTCGGCCGCCCATCAAAATCGCAATCTGGCCCAGCAAATATTCCTCACTGTAGTTGTGACGATCGCCTTCCGGCAGTTGCTGAGTCACACCCAACGCCATACCTCGCGGAATGATCGTTACCTTATGGACCGGATCGGCATTGGGCACTTTCAAACCGACGAGTGTGTGTCCTGCTTCGTGATAAGCAGTGACGCGCTTCTCTTCGTTTGAAATCACCATGCTCTTGCGCTCGGCGCCCATAAGCACCTTGTCCTTGGCCAGTTCGAAATCGGCCATGGCTACCAGCTTCTGGTTGTAACGCGCCGCATTCAGCGCAGCTTCGTTGACGAGATTCGCGAGATCGGCGCCGGTAAAGCCCGGTGTGCCGCGCGCGATCACACTGATGTCAACATCTTCACCGAGCGGAATCTTACGCGTGTGAACTTTCAGGATGCCTTCGCGACCGCGCACGTCAGGACGCGAAACAACTACGCGTCGATCAAATCTACCCGGTCGAAGCAACGCCGGATCAAGCACGTCCGGACGGTTTGTCGAAGCGATCAGGATCACGCCGTCGTTTGACTCAAAGCCATCCATCTCGACGAGCAACTGATTCAATGTCTGTTCGCGTTCGTCGTGTCCGCCGCCAAGTCCGGCGCCGCGGTGACGGCCCACTGCATCAATTTCATCGATGAAGATAATGCAGGGCGCATTCTTCTTGCCCTGTTCAAACAAATCGCGCACGCGCGAAGCGCCCACGCCGACGAACATTTCGACGAAGTCGGAACCGGAAATCGAGAAGAAGGGAACGTTGGCTTCACCCGCAATCGCGCGGGCCAGCAAAGTCTTGCCGGTTCCCGGCGGGCCCATCATCAATACGCCCTTGGGAATACGTCCGCCGAGTTTTTGAAACTTTTGCGGCTCTTTCAGAAACTCAATGATTTCCTGCAGCTCTTCCTTGGCCTCTTCCACGCCGGCGACGTCTTTAAACGTCACCCGCTTCTGCTGGTTATTCAAAAGCTTCGCGCGAGATTTACCAAAAGAAAGCGCTTTGTTTCCACCTGACTGCATTTGCCGCAGCATGAAAATCCAGATACCAATAATGAACAGCAACGGCGCCCAGGTGATGAGCATCGGCCAGAAGTAGCTACTGCTACCCGACTCGTCCTCAAATTTGGCAACCCGGGTGGTTCCGTCGGAATTCTTTTCGTTTGCTTTCTTGAAGATCTCGTTCTTGATCTGGTCGCTGGTGAGCTGAGCACGGAATTCCTGGTTCGCGGCATCGATGGCCACTGCCTCACCCTGCTTCAGCGTTAGCTGCTTTATTGCGCCCTGATCGATTTTCGCGAGCAGTGTCGTGAGATCGATGGCCTGGGTTTTGCCCGCGCCGGGATTCACCAGCGTATAAAGCACGATGGCTCCCGCGATAATCAGGACCCAGAAAATAATTTGTCTAGCAGTAGAACTCAAAGTCATTAAAGCCTCCGGCGAAAATCATACCTTATCCGCTATCCTTTGTCGCTTCGGCAGTCAACCGATTCAGCCCCCGCAAAACTTGCCAGCGAAGCGGTTGGATGCCGCACCGAGTTGAGCTGGTTGTGCCCGCAGCTTGCCTCGGTCTCCCCTTATCCTCTTTCGTTAGACCCGGCGCGACCGCCAGGGTTCCTTTCTCGCACACGCGAGGGGAACCCAACGAAAAACCGCCGCGCAAGGTTTTAGTGAAAAGTCCCCAATGCCCGGCGGTCAAACGCAGCGGATTCTAGAGATCTAACGGACCTTTTTCAATACTTTTATCAGCGAATTCGAGCCATCCCCGCTTTCGGATGACCGTCATTCGCCCGGGCAACTCAGCCACGCGCCCGCCGCGTTGCCCGCCCAACAGCGCCTCAACCGCCAGTAAATGAACCATCTCAACCCGCCGCAGGTCGCCCCGAGCCTGCAAAATCCACTCTCGCAGCGCGCGACGGCGCAAAGCGGCCGGGGCCTTTGCGAGAACACTTACGTTTATCGAGCGCGGATTGGTTTCACCTGCCGTCCCGTTCTGGCGTGCGGCCGCCTCCAAAAGACCCTTGGCCGCCGCCGCCAGCGCCTGAGTATCTTCGTTGAGCAATGCGGCGGTCCGGCTGAGGGCTTCGACGATTCGCGGATTAAACGATTTCATTAACGGTAACAACTGTTTTCTCACTCTCACCCGCGAAAACGCTTCGTCGCTATTCATCGCATCAACGCGATAGTTGACCTTGCGTCGAACACAGTAATCCTCAGTTTGGGCGCGGTGCGCCCAGGAAACTAAAGGTCTAATTAACCGAAAATCGGAGTTTGGCGCGAGCGAACGCACCGGAACGATGCCGCCTAGACCTTCGGCGGCACTACCGCGCAGCAGTCGCATCAGAATCGTCTCCGCCTGATCGTCGAGCGTGTGTGCCGTCAGAATGAGTTGCGCTTTCCTTTTCCCGGCCGTCTTCACCAGAAAATCATAGCGGGCTTTCCTTGCTGCCTGCTCCAGGTTTTCAGTCACACCAGTCTGCTTAGATCTCTTTAGATTCGCTTTGCCGATTACTATTTCTGGAGCGCTGTCGAGCGACTTCGTCAACTGCCTTAACCAACGCGCGTCCGAACGACTTTCCTGCCTCAGGCCATGATCCAGATGCGCGACAATAATCTTCAAGTCTATCTTCTTTGCCGTGGTTAATTCATCCAGGGCGAGCAGCAATGCAGTTGAGTCTGCACCGCCTGAGACGCCGACCACCACGCTGCCAGCTCCAGCCGGCAACTCAAGCCGCCGCCACTCCGCGAAAAGCTTCGCCGCAAAAATGGAGAGCCTCAATTTCGCCAGCCGTGGTGTTTTAGGTTTGGCCATCTGTTGAGCGATTCAAATTGAGATAGGAAAGCGCCAAAGGCGCGCGATGTAACAGCCTGGGGCAACGCCCCAGGAATTCGCGGGGCGTTAGTCAATAAGCGCTGAAAGCGCGAAATAGACTCTTAGGGCATCCAATCTCAGCCAATGTCGCGCCCTCAGCGCTCCGTTCTCTATTCGTGCTTTGTCCTGGGGCGTTGCCCCGGGCTATTTCATGCCGCGCCCTTGGCGCTCCGAAGCCGTCGCTTGACAATCCCTGGCCCAAAAGCTATTTAATCAGCCACCCCTTGTTAAGCAAAGCCAGCAAAATCTTTAACCGTTTCTCCCGCAAAAATTTTTCGCGAGGTCAATGATGAAACCAAGAATACTTTTGTGTGCGGTCATCGTCGCCGCCTTCACTTTCCAGTCGATTTCCGTCGCCGCGCTCGACGAGGGAATGTGGACCTTCAACAACGTTCCCCGCGACGACATCAAGAGAAAGTATGGTTTCGACGTCACTGACGATTGGCTCAGGCAAGTCCAGCTCGCTTCCGTGCGCTTCAACAATGGCGGCTCGGGGTCGTTTGTTTCGCCCGACGGCTTAGTGCTCACAAATTATCACATCGTCGAAGACATTGTGGCGGAAGTGAGCACGCCGGAAAAAGACTACGCCAAGGAAGGCTTCGTCGCGCGCAATCGCACCGACGAAATCAAAGCTCCCGCGCTCGAACTAAACGTGCTGATGAGCATCGAAGACGTGACCGAGCGCGTTAACGGCGCCGCGAAAACCGGTCTGTCAGCCGCAGACGCTAATGCGGCGCGACGCACCGCCATCACCGGCATCGAAACGGAATCGACCAACGCCACCGGTTTGCGCAGCGACGTCGTCACGCTCTACCAGGGCGGCCAATACAATCTCTATCGTTATAAGAAGTACACCGACGTCCGCCTTGTGTTTGTCCCCGAATTTCAAGCGGCGTTTTTCGGCGGCGACCCGGACAACTTCAACTTTCCTCGTTTCAATATCGACATGGCGCTGGTGCGCGTTTACGAAAACGATCAGCCGGTGAAAGTGGACAACTACTTCAAGTGGTCCAAAACCGGCGCGAAGGATGGTGAACTGGTTTTCGTTACGGGCCACCCTGGTTCCACTTCTCGACTCAACACCGTGGGCCATCTCGAATCGCTACGTGAAACAAGCATCCCGCTACTGATTCGCATGCTTGAATCGCGCCGCGCCATGCTCAAGCGTTACATGGCGCAGGGTGAGGAACAAACCCGGCGCGCGCAAAGCGAACTAAACTCCATCGAGAACTCGCTCAAGGTTTACAAAGGTCAACTCCAGGGTCTCAACGATCCCAAGATCATGAACAAGAAGCGGCTCGCCGAACAGGCGTTGAGAAGGTCGGTGGAAGCCGATCCTGTGAAGCGGAAAGAATATGGAGACGCCTGGGTGGCGATCGCCAAGGGACGCAAGGACCTCGCGCTTTACGAACGTGACCGGCGCTTTCTTGACCTGGCTGCCGGCTTCAACACCGTACTCTTCGGCTACGCGCGCACGCTCGTGCGGCTCGCTGAAGAAAATCAAAAGCCCAACGCGAAGCGTCTGCCCGAGTATGCCGACACGCGTCGCGCCGCGCTCGAAGTGAGTCTATATTCCACCGCTCCGATTTACGACGACTTCGAAAAACTGAAGCTCGCGGACTCGCTCGCCTTCATGCAGAAGGAGTATGGCGCGAGTCATCCGCTCGTTAAGAAAGTGCTCAAAGGTAAGACTCCGGATGAGCGCGCCGCGGAGTTGATCGGCGGCACGAAACTGAAAGACGTTGCTTATCGCAAACAGGTCGCCACCGCTGGTGAACGCATGACCAACAGCGGTGATGATCCAATGATTGAACTCGCGAAGAATATCGACGACGAAGCGCGCAAGGTGCGCAAGCGTTATGAAGAGGAAGTGGTGGCTGTGGAACGAGGCAACTACGCCAAGGTCGCGCGCGCGCTATTCGATCAGCAGGGAACTAAGATGTATCCCGATGCGACGTTCACCCTGCGCCTTTCTTACGGCGCCGTGAAGGGATACCGCGAGAACGGAAAATTTGTGCCGCCGTTCACCACGCTCGGCGGACTTTACGCGCGTTCGGCACAGTTCAATCGCGAATTTCCGTATAACCTGCCGCCGCGTTGGACTGCGAAGAGAAGGGCAGTCAACGCGCGCACGCCGTTTAATTTCGTTTCGTCCAACGACATCATCGGCGGCAATTCCGGTTCGCCAACGATTAATCAGCGTGGCGAACTCGTCGGACTAATCTTCGACGGCAACATTCAGTCCTTGGTGGGAAACTTTGACTACGACGAATCAGTCAATCGCGCGATCTCGGTCGACTCGCGCGGTATGATTGAGATTCTGAGGAAAGTCTTCGGAGCCAACGAAGTCGCCAACGAGCTCCTCCGCGGCTAGTAGGACAGACATTCCTGTCTGTCCCAACGCCGAAGGCGTTAAGTCCAACGTCCAAAGTCCAAGGTCCAAAGTCTACCTTTCGCAGGTGAACCTTGGACCGTGGACCTTGGACCTTCGACGTTTGATTGAACGATGGGCCGAGAAAACGTTGGACATTGGACATTGGACTACGCAACGCTCTGACTGGGACCGCGGGCGTCCCGCCCGCAATGAGCGCGCAGCGCGAACCCTCTTGTCAGAACCGCCTGCGTTAGCCGGCGGGCCAACGCTGGGAGCGCAGGCATCCTGCCTGCTTCTTTTCGCCGCGCGCAGCGCCTCAATTCAACGCGCCGCGCTACGCCGCTACAGAGAGTGGCTTTCTTCGACACCTAGTCAGATCAGATTAGCTCTGAAGAGTAAAATCGCCAAAATAAGGACCAGTAAAACAGCTATGAGAATACCCAAGTAGATTTTTCTACGTTCTGACCCAGTCTCTATTTGTAGGTCCAGACTCTGCATGGCCTCAAGCATTTCTTCAATCGTCTGAAAGCGATCACCACGGTCCTTTTTGAGAGATTTCGAAATAATCCTTTGAAGTCCGAAAGAACCTCGTCCTAGATGATCCGATAGCGGGGCTGGCTTTGCCATTCCGATCAGCAACATGATCCCATCCTTTGTATGCGCCACAAATGGGTTGATCCTCGTTAGCATTTCGTAGAGAACGACACCTAAGCTCCAAACGTCTGTGCGTTCGTCGATCTCGGACCGCCCATCGCGTTGACCCTGTCCCCATTGCTCAGGCGACATATAGGAAGCTGTCCCGAGCGCCTCGTCTGGCCCAGTAATAACTAAAGAAACGCTGTGAGCCTCGGAGGTAGTTAGTTGCAAGGCTATGGCCCAGTCCATAATTTTTGCCATACCAAAATCGAGTACTTTGATGTCTCCTGTGGGAGTGATCATTATGTTGTCCGGTTTGATGTCTCGGTGAATTACACCAATCGTATGAGCGTGGTCCACCGCTTTAGCGATTTCAATTGCGATGGCTAATGCCTCGCGGGGTGACAATCTGTTTGCTGATAAATACTCACGAAGATTTAAACCAGGTACGAATTCATCAACAATAAAATATGCACGATCTTGTTGCGGCTCGTAATCTGTACCGCTGAAGTTTGAAGATTCAACGTTCTCCTCGAATCCATACAGTCTCACAATGTTTGGATGGTTCAGTTTTGAAAGAACAATGCTCTCTTGTCTAAAACGAGCGATATCAGTTTGACTGGTGAATTTGGCGGGAAGAAACTTTAATGCAACCTCGTGATTCTGCTGAGTATCCAAGGCGTGATAGACCTCTCCCATGTAGCCGCTTCCTAATTTCCTGGTGACTTGGTATCGAAATGTTGACGTCACTTAGTTCGGTTACAGTCTTAGGGTTCGAGCACGGTCGATTCGATCTACTAATCTTTCTACATCGGCTAGGTTGTGATAGTAATGAAAACAAAAGCGAGACAAGTAGTTTCCGGTATCAGGAATGCTAATGCCCCTTAGGTTAACCTCGTCGAAAAACGTATCTGGATTCGAACCTTCACAATTCACGATGAATCGCTTTCCTGCGGGAGTTGAGCCAACATTGCTCCTCCATAGTTCGCTCTTCAGGTAAGTAAACTCTACCCCCCAATCATCACCTTTTTCGTCTTGAAGGTTATCGATTACCGCGACGCTCGGCATAGGTACAGCAACAATACCGTTCCATCGCCACTCGGAACCAGCCGCAATATTTGTTTCCGCTATCGATCTTAGTTTGCATCTATCTAGCAGCATTTCGCTAAATTTTTCCGCTAGAAGAGCATTATGCCGCTCAATATCTGCCATCCTATCTGCGGGTGATTCTTCTGACGTTTCGCCGTTTAGATCTGCAACCGCTGCCTGAACGGACAACAGCGCCAAACTGTTTCCTGTGCCCATTGATCCTTTGGCGTTTGAATAGGACTGGGCGGGATCTTCCACGGACCATCGTTTGTCAGCGAAAACTATCCCCAGGGTTTGCTTTCCACAAATCCACTTATGTCCACTAGTTACATAGAAGTCCGCTTCAGCGCGGCTACGATCATCGAGCTGGATATTCCCACAAGCCTGTGCGCCATCAATTATGATTACAATATTGCGGTCGATGTTGCGAATGAAATCCAGTATCGTTTCATCGATCCTATATCCCGTTCCTCTTGCGATGTGACTCAAATAAACGATGCCTGGTTTGGCTGCCAGTATCCCTCGCTTCAACGTGTCGGTTACCTCTGCGCATCTCCCAGAATTAATAAGGTGGGCGACGCTTACCATGGCTATGCGTCCCTTCCAGGTCTCGTCAACGAGGGAGACGATTCCTGGGTACTCGAGATCTGTCGTGAGCAATGTGGGGTATGAAGATTGAATCAGCTGGTTTAGCCGAAGGAAAATGCGCTGAATACCTGCTGTAGTGTTATGAAAGAAGGTTATTCGGTCGGAAACTTTGTCAAATAGTTGAGCCACGCTGGTCTGACCACGATCCAGAAGATCATTCCAGGTCTTGAAACTCTTCGTTGCTGCTGATTGAGCGGTCGTGGACTCTAAGCCAATTGATGCTGAGTTAAAGAAATCAGCTCTGTTTTCCGGGAAAGGGTTTCGATTGAGAGTGCGGGTGAAATGTTGATCGCTCATAGAGTTCTGGTGGCTGGCAAGCATTCAATCTAGATTGTTAGAGGCGCTGACGTGGGTCTGGCAGAAAACGGCGACGTCTACGCATTGGAACTTTCTTAGCGTAGAATCCTCCCCTTTGATTGGTCGCTCCTACAAACCGGTAACGGTCGCCATACTCGCGCTCCAATAACTCGCGAACATTTTGAATTTTTGATCTTAAGCGGATGGGCAGGTCATCGGGATTCAGGTCTTGCGAATCACGCCACAATCGGTTGACAACCTTGTAAGCATCGAGAGCATGCTCGAGGGGGTCGAAAACCGGGCTAATCTGATAGTAATGACCCACCTCGATTTTTTCACTCTTTGCCGCCCTTTCGTCAAAGCCATCAGATAACAGAAGTTGGCAATTCTTAATTGATTTAGGTATTGCGGCTAGAGTTTCGTAATAACCGAGACATAGGAGAACAGCATTCTTCTTTACTTGAAACCTAGTTATGTCGACGAGTTCAGGGCTGATCTTACTTCTATTCGTCTCTTCTACATTGCTTTCAACGGCAGAGCGCAAGTCTTTGACATAAGGGTCGTCGGGGGGAAAGCAAAGTAGCTGCACTACCGGATTCGGCCTATTGGTCGAAAGTACACCGACTTTGCTGAGGATCGCTTGGGCTTGCAGAGCATTGTTAGGAATTAGTTGAAGGGCATTGGGGACAAGTTGTTCTGCGTTCGCCTCATTCTTATGCATCTTGCCGGTTATCAATTCGCGCGCGTTGGGTATGAACAATTCTGGCCCATCTAGCGTGCTGTCTAGTACGAGTAAGACGGGAACATCAATAAACCTCACTGCTTCTGCGAGGCCAATGTTTGTATCGGCTGTTCCGCAGGAGATTATTCCGACGATGTTATGATCCTTAAATAGCTCAAGGATGTGCATTTGAAAAGTGGGGCTAGTTGCCCTGCCAAAATCGTTAACTGGAATTGGGAATACACACGGACTATCGAACATGCTCCTGTCTTCGTCGAAACCGATGCAATGGGAGCCCTGCGGGGCTAGTGGATTGGCTACCGGCACTGGCGCTGGTCCAAAAAAAGCGTTTTCAGCTTCATAATGGGCATCTATTTTTTTCCAAGCTCGCTTAGCGAACCCGATAGCGTCAGTTTCTCGAAAGTCGCCAACTACCAAAACACATGGAACTAGGGGATTATGCGAAGCGCTTTCGACGTGGCTTTCGGGCGTTGTAGGGGTTCCTTCCTCCTTTTCAGATGGGCCACCCTTATTAGAACGCTTAAAGAATCTTGACAGCATTAGGTATTACCTCGCAATCAGGTTCTCAAATCAGGAGAAGTGCCATTTGAAAAGCTCCGAGCCCTGGCAAAGCGGTAATACGGGCAAGCGACATTAGGCCAAAAACCACCGCCAGGTTGGGCAGCGCCGCGAGATATTCTAATGCTTAGGTTTCGAGTTCCGGGTTCGAGTTTAGGGAATGGAGGAACTCGACTTCAGATAATGCGAGTGAAGCGGGCGGACTTTATGATAGATGCAAGGAATTAGTCAAGGAAAAAAAGCAGTCAGCAATCAGCGGTCAGCAGCCAACCAGCGGTACCGCAGCAGGCGCGAGCAAACACTGTCCCCGGAATCGAGTGGATGCTAGAATCCGCGGCCAATGGCGAAGGATTCATCGCAGGACGAGGCGGATAACTTACCTAACTCGGGGGATGCACCGACGCGGATCATTGACTCGTCTCAACCCGAGCAGTCGGAGGGTATCGATGCGCCGACGAGAATTATCGATTCGGCGGGCCAGAGCAGTAGCTCGGCGAATAACGCCGAATCGGAAGAACCTCCAACGCGAGTGATGGACCCCGCCGACAGCGCTGCGAAGAAAGCGGTGTCGCCGCACTCCTCATCACGCAGTTCCACTTCGTCACGCAACTCCACTTCATTCGACTCAATCGACAACGCTCGTTTTGTTCCCGGCGAAATAGTCGCGGAGCGCTATCGCATCGTTGGTCTGCTAGGCAAGGGCGGGATGGGGGAGGTGTATCGTGCGGATGATTTGAAACTCGGCCAGGCGGTGGCGCTCAAGTTTCTGCCGGATCATCTCACGACAGACGGCGCCGCGCTCGCGCGGTTTCATCGCGAAGTGCGCATCGCGCGCCAGGTATCGCATCAAAACGTTTGCCGCGTTTACGACATCGGTGAGGTCGAGGGCCGCCACTTCCTTTCGATGGAATTCATTAAAGGCGAAGAGCTCTCTTCTTTACTTCGCCGCATCGGCCGGCTTCCTTCCGATAAAGCGACTGAGATCTCGCGACAGCTCTGCGCCGGTTTGTCGGCCGCCCATAACCGAGGCGTGCTGCATCGCGATCTAAAACCTGCCAACGTCATGATTGACGAAAACGGCAACGTGCGCCTCACCGACTTTGGTATCGCCGGCTTGCTGGACGAGGGAAGCAGCGGAGAAATCTCCGGGACTCCCGCATACATGTCGCCGGAGCAACTTGCCGGAAAAGAGTTGACGCTCAAAAGTGATATCTATTCACTCGGTCTCGTCATCTACGAAATCTACACCGGCAAGAAAGTGTTTGACGCGCCCACGCTTCCGCAGTTGTTGAGTTTGCGCAACAGCGACAGTACACCGACCTCTCCGTCGTTGTTGGTCCAAAACCTGGACCCGCTGGTCGAACGCGCGATTCTTCGTTGCATAGAAAAGGATCCTGAGAAGCGGCCTGCTTCCGCGCTTGAAGTGGCCGCGTCGCTACCGGGAGGCGATCCACTTGCTGCCGCACTCGCCGCTGGTGAAACGCCTTCGCCGGAAATGGTCGCCGCGGCGCCTCGGCAAGGCTTTCTGAAACCTGCCGTCGCGGTCTCGTTACTGGCGGGCATTCTTGTCGCCACAGCAGTAGTCGTATTGTTATCGGAAAAGACACAGCTGCATCGACGCGTGCCGCTGGAGAGATCGCCGGAGTTGCTTCAGGAGCGAGCGCGGACGATTGTCACGAAGCTCGGTTACACCGAACCTTTCAGCGATAGCACTTATGGATTGACGTATGACTATCCAACCCTTACCTATGCCGAAACTACTAACACAGCCGTGCTCGGCCAGCTGGCGACTTCCCGGCCAGCCACAATGCTTTTCTGGTATCGACAGAGTCCGGACTACCTGATTCCCCGGACGAGGCTGGCGGTGCGCGCTTCTTCAAGTGATCCGCCAGCAACTGTTTCGGGGATGGCTACCGTGTTTCTTGATCCGAAGGGAAGGCTGGTTGAGTTTTTAGCTGTCCCTCCGCGAAAGGAGGAAGCGAGTAAACCAACCACTACTCCGAATTGGTCTGTCTTGTTTGAAGAAGCCGGCTTCAAACAGGAAGACTTTACTTCAAAGCCATCAGAGTGGGTGCCGCCTGTTTATAGCGACGCCAGAGCCGCGTGGGAAGGCAAGCTATCGAATGAACTCCCAATCCCAATTAGGATCGAGGCCGCGTCTTACGCCGGCAAACCCGTCCTCTTTAAGATCATTGGGCCGTGGAATTGGCGCGGACAATTGCGCCAACCACAATCCGACTCTTCACTGGGAAAGCTGATTGTTTTAGCGCTCCTCGCGATCACGTTAGCCTTCTTCATCATTGGAGTATTGCTGGGCAGAAGAAATCTGCGTGACGGTTCGGGTGATCGCAGAGGCGGCGCGAGGCTGGCGGTATATATTTTTGTCGCGCTGATGATTGCCTGGGCTTTTCGCGCGCGGCATCTCGGAGCCGAAGACGAACTGAACCTTCTCCAACTGGGGATCCAGTTTGCTCTTCTGCCTACCGTACTTCTCTGGCTTTTCTACCTCGCACTTGAGCCATACGTGCGACGCTGGTGGCCGCATCGGATGGTTTCCTGGAGCCGCCTGCTTGCCGGCGACTTCCGAGATCCACTCATTGGGAGAGACATTCTTATAGGTGCGGCGTTAGGAATGACGATTATGGTCGTCAACAATCTGTGGATCTTGACGCCGGGATGGTTTGGACATCTGCGAGCGCCGAGGCCAGTCACGCTTCATACATTGCTGGGATTACGCGAGTCCGTAGGAGAACTGTTCTTCACCGGGATCACCTTGATCGTTTTCCTTTCCGTCACCTGTATGTTCCTGCTGCTCTTGCTACACATGATCTTTCGTCGCCGGGACTGGCTCGCGTTGGGGGCAGCCTGGCTTCTGTTCACCATTGTTTCTGGTCTGAGCGCCCGGCCTTTGAAGTTTAGTTTGATTTACGCGCCTGTGTATTCGGCGCTGCTGATCCTCGCGGCCACGCGTTTTGGCTTGCTAACTCTCACCGCGACACTCTTCTTCACCACGCTCTTCAGCGCCTATCCGATGACGATGGATTTTTCCATCTGGTACGCCTCTTCAACTATCTTCGCCCTTGTCGTCGCTGGAGCAGTGGTGGTTTTCGCGTTCTACACTTCGCTGGGCGGACAGCCGGTATTCAAAGGCCAACACTCGAAACAGTAAAACCCTTCCCCTCGTTCCCCTTCACAAAGGGAAGGGGATGAAAAAGAATTCGGAGATTACTTAGCCGGTAGGTATTTGGAAATCTCTGATAGGACCATTTCTGAATTATCAAGAACCTGTTCATTGGTAAAGCGCAATACACGCAACCCACTGGAGATCATATAGGCGTCACGGCTTTGATCGTGATGCCACTGCTCGTTTTGGTCGTGAGCTGAGCCATCGCATTCAATAACGAGGGACGCCTCATGACAGTAAAAATCGGCGATGTAATCTCCGAATTGATGTTGCCGCCTGAATTTGAAACCGAGCAGCTGTCTATTGCGCAGCAGTTCCCATAGAAGTGCTTCCGCGTTGGTTTGTCTCGTTCGTAGATCGCGAGCCAGTTCGGCTGAACCCGCGAACTGATATCCGCCTCGATAGTGCCTTAGTTTCTTCACTGGTGAGATTGTACTGATCTCCCTCTCCCTTTGGGAGAGGGAAGGGGAGAGGGACTTACGCTCGGCTAAGACCCTTCCCCTCGTTCCCCTTCCCAAAGGGAAGGGGATGAAAAACTCTTCCCCTGTCTCCCTTCCCAAAGGGAAGGGGATGAAAGACCCTTCCCTCGTTCCCCTTCCCAAAGGGAAGGGGATGTAAAAACCCTTCCCCTGTCTCCCTTCTCAAAGGGAAGGGGATGAAACAACCCAACCACTCCCATGGGAGATGGATCTATCCGCGAACTCAGTCCCGCGAAAAGCAAGTTATCCAGTCCTTCATTATTCTGTGCGTTCCACTCAGGGGTGATGCTAGAATCCGCGGCCAATGTCGAAGGATTCATCGCACGAAGACCCGGATAACTCTCCTAACTCGGCGGATGCGCCGACTCGGATGATCGAATCTGACAAAGGCGCTGGTTCAACGAAGAAAACCTCGCGAGAGCACTCGGCACGAAATTCCACTTCATACGACTCAATCGACAACGCCCGTTTTGTTCCCGGCGAAATACTCGCCGAGCGGTATCGCATCGTTGGCCTGCTCGGCAAGGGCGGGATGGGGGAGGTGTATCGCGCCGACGATTTGAAGTTGGGCCAGGCGGTGGCGTTGAAGTTTTTGCCGGAGCATCTCACCACTGATGGCGCCGCGCTCGCTCGGTTTCATCGCGAGGTGCGCGTGGCGCGCCAGGTCAGTCATAAAAACGTCTGCCGCGTTTATGACATCGGCGAAGTAGACGGACGCCACTTCCTTTCGATGGAATACATCAAGGGCGAGGAGCTCTCTTCGCTGCTCAGGCGCATTGGCCGCCTCCCCGCTGACAAGGCAATTCAACTATCTCGCCAGATTTGTGCGGGGCTCGCCGCCGCGCACGACGCCGGTGTGTTGCATCGCGACCTGAAGCCGGCAAACGTGATGATCGACGGCGACGGCAACGCACGCATACTCGATTTCGGTCTCGCGGGATTGAGTGAAGAGTTTGCCGATAATGAACTCGCTGCCGGCACGCCCGCTTATATGGCCCCAGAACAGCTCGAGGGGAAAGAGCAGACGGTCAGGACGGACATTTATTCGCTGGGCTTGCTGCTCTACGAGCTCTTCACCAGCAGGAAAGCATTCGATGCGCCGACGCTCGGAGAGCTGCTCAAACTGCGACGCAGCAATATGCTGCCAACCAGCGCCGGCTCCCTCGTCAGAGATCTCGATCCGCTGGTAGAGAAGGTAATCGATCGTTGTATTCAAACTGATCCCGCTGATCGTCCATCATCTGCATTGCAGGTTGCGGCTGCGCTTCCGGGTGGCGATCCTATCGCCGCGGCGCTCGCTGCGGGGGAAACACCTTCGCCGGAGATGGTGGCGGCTGCGCCGAAGCAGGGAATTCTGCGCCCGGCGGTTGCCGGTGCGCTGTTGGTATCGTTCCTGGTGTTGCTGGCGTTGGGTATCTGGTTCACTAAGTACACCGCAGTCTATCGACAGGCGCCGTTAGACGAATCGCCAGAAGTTTTGCGGGCGCGCGCCCGAGATGTGATCAGAAAACTGGGTTATCCAGAGCCGCCGCTCGATAGTGCTGATGGAGTCATTCTTAAGGACGACTATCTCAACTACCTTGCCGAACGTGATCAGTCGCCGAGGCGCTGGGAGAAGATGCGCACCGAAGGACCCGGTCCATATCGCTTCTGGTACCGGCAGAGTCCGCGTTACTTCACAACCTATGAAACCATCGAGGTTGACACGCCGGCGATGGACGTTTCGGGGATGGCAAGTGTTTATCTCGATATGAAAGGGGGCCTGCATTGGTTCGTAGGCGTGCCGCCGCAACGAGAGCCTCCACCTGATCCGAAAGGCGGTCCTCCTGCTCCGCCGGACTGGTCGCTGGTTTTTCGCGAGGCGGACCTGGATATAGCAGGTTTCCAGTCAGTGCCTTCCACTTCCGTCCCATTGCATGCGTATGACGCACGCGCCGCCTGGGAAGGTGCTGACCCAGCGCATCCTGAATTCAAAACTCGAGTTGAGGCAGCGGCGTTTCGCGGCAAGCTGGTCTATTTTGAAACCATCTACCCCTGGGACCAGCCGCTACGGCAAGAGCTACCGCCGGAGCGCGGCAGCCAACGCGCGATGATTTTCATCCTGATTGCAATTGTTCTCACTACCTTGCTGGGGAGCCTGGTGGTGGCGCGTAGAAATCTGCGGCTGGGGCGAGGTGACCGCCGAGGAGCAACTCGCGTGGCGCTGGTTTACTTCGCGGTGAGCATGCTGGTTTGGCTTTTCGCTGAGCACCACAATGGATTGCCGCCGCGTGAGTTGCAGTTGCTGCTTCTCAATTTGGCAACGTCCCTCTTCAGTGCGGTTTTTCTTTGGCTGCTCTATGTTGCCTTGGAGCCGTTTGTGCGCCGGCGGTGGCCGGGGTGGATTATTTCCTGGAGCCGGCTGCTGGCTGGGGACTTTCGTGATCCACTCGTAGGCCGCGACATCCTGTTTGGGGCAGTCATTGGGGCCGGAATTGTTGTCGTCCAGCAACTTGCGCATGTTGGCCCGCGATTGCTGGGACAGGCGTCGAATTTATTTATTAATCCCGGCAGCTTCGAAATCGGCGGACATCAGTTTTTTCTGCGGTTTGCCAGCCAGCTTTCAGCCGGGCTCTTTCAAGGGTTCATCGCATTGTTTCTGTTGCTCTTATTTATGCTCGTTTTGCGTCGCGAGCGGCTTGCCCTACTGTTGCTTTGGTTGCTCCTGGCAGTGCTCACTACGTTGATATCGCAGGTGAGCCTGACGATGATACCGTTCACAGCTCTGTCAGCTTTCCTGGTAGTCTTCACGCTCAAACGTTTTGGACTGCTGGCACTGATTTCTGCGATCTTCGTTTCCCATCTCGGCGTGTTCTACCCCGTGACCGCTGAACTTACCGCGTGGTATGCAACCGACTTCACGATCGGTCTAGTCATCTGCTGCCTGCTGGTTGCTTACGGATTTTTCACGTCGCTGGGGGGCGAGAAGGTGTTTTCGGTGAAGATGTTGGAAGACTAGTAAACCCTTCCCCTCGTTCCGCTTCCCAAAGGGAAGGGGATGAAAGAAATAAACCCTTCCGCTCTGAGATCACCCTCTCCCCTTGGGAGAGGGAAGGGGAGAGGGACTTACCCTCGGCTAACACCCTTCCCCTCGTTCCCCTTCCCAAAGGGAAGGGGATGGAAGAAATAAACGCTACCCCTCGTTCCTTCCCAGGGAAGGGGATGAAAAGACATCATCGTCGCCCCGCGGAGCGGGAGGGATTCAAAGACAAACACGAAAAAAAAGCGTCCAGTCTCGAACGAGTCGGAACTGGACGCTTCTCTTTACGTGATGCGAGTGTCGCTCTAATCCATCTGCTGCAGATTCAGGATTGCTCCCAGAATCGTGCCGAGTATGCTCGCGGTGCCGTTTGAGTATCGACCATACTGCGAGCGGCTGTGGTAGCCGTCCTCGTAACCGCGGCGGAAACCTTCGCGGAAGTAGTGCTGATACTCGCCCATGTCTACGTAGTAACCGTCGTAGCCGTAGCTCGCGTCTTCATAACCGATCGCATCCTGAGGACTGAAGCCCCAGCCATCCTGTCGGTCGGCCTGGCCCGCGCGGTAGCCTTCTTCATAGCCTCGGTTGACGGCTTGCTGCAACATCTGCGCGCCGTAACGATTCGTTTCGTAGTAACTGCCGCCACGGGAATAGCGATAGTTGTAGGGACCGTAGTCGTTGTAACGCCAGCTTTGCAGTCGCAGTTGGTCGCGTCTGATCTGTTCCAGGTACCGTTGCTGGTAACGCAACTGCGCCAGGCGGCGCTGCTGCTCGAGAATGCGTTGTCGCTGGTGGGCCCAACTCTGGCGCCGCTGTATTTCCTGCCGATACTGGCTGGCGCGGCGATCCTGATGTGAACGCCAATCGCGCTGATTGTTATTTGAACCCCAGTTTCGATCTCGGTTATCGCCTCGGTTATTGGAGCCATTGTTTGAACGGCCGGAACCCCAGTCGCGGCCGGACTGCTGACTCCGGCGTTCCTGTTCGAGGCGCTGTTGTTCCTGTTGCTGCTGCACGCGGCGCTGGTTTTCTTCCAGCCGTCGCCGTTGCTCGTCCTGATTCTGCTCCACGCGTTGCCGGTTCTGTTCCCCACGCTGACTGTCTCGGCCCTGACGATTTTGGTTGGCCTGATTGGCCCTTCGATTGTTCTGCTCGCGCGGGATCTGCATGCGAACTTCGCCCGAGGGCAATGTTTCGACCCGCGGTGCGCGCTGTGCTTCTCGTTGGCGCTGTTGCTCGGCACGTGCGGCGGCGGCCTGTTGCTGTTGAGCTTGACGAGCAGCTTCGCGCTGGGCCCGCTGTGCATCCTGAGCTTGCTGCTGTTCCTGATTTTGCTGCGGGCGAGCGGCGCGCCGTGATTCGCGTTCGGCCTGGCGTGCGTCGCGCTGTTCCTGGCTACCTTGGTTGGTTTGGTTTGATTCCTGGCCCCGCTCCCCGCGACCGCGGCGACCCTGCGCGTTCGTCACGTCTGCGGCGCCAATCATTAAGGCAAGCCCCAAGGCTGACGAAGTTGCGATGCTTCTATAGTTTACTTTCATTGATAGTCCCTTTCTGATCGATTGCCGGCCCGGGGAGGAGTAGCAGACTCTTTTGGCAACTTCTATTCCAGTGGCATTTGGGACTGGTGGGCCTGAGTTTAAGGGCAAAGCGTAACGATATGATTCGCGACTGAGACGATTTGGGATGGCCGAGCAAAGTGGTGAGTGATGACTGATGAGAGGAAACGGCTGTGCCTCATTACTCAGTACTCTTCACTCATGACTCTCATGCTTTCTCCAAACCGGCGTACTTCTGCACGAGTTTCTTTTGGCCATAACCAGGAAAGGTGACTGTCAGCTTCATTGAGTCGCCCACGCCTTCGCGACGCAGCACGAGGCCACGACCATACTTCGCGTGCATGACGTAGGAGCCGGGGACAAAGTCCGACGGGGAAGTTTCGAGTTTCGAGTTTCGAGTTCCGAGCTCCGAGTTGGCTGTTGAACTTTGGACTTTAGACTTTGGACTTTGGACTTTGTCTGGTCTCGGGAAGCTGCCGCTGGTGTTGCCGAGTTGCGCGGAGCGTTGCTTGAAAAACTCGGCTATAGAGTCGGCGCTGTTGTACGTCTTGCCGGTGTAGTTCGTTTTGTCCTTGCGCGCGCTGATTGAGCCCTCCCTGACGGTCGGGCTACTACCCCGGTCGGTACCGGTCCCGGTCCTGGCAGATGCCGCTTGACCTCGGCGATACTCGCCATGTTCATATTCAATCGCCGATGAGCCTCGCGCGAAGGACAACCATGAATTTCCACGCGAAAGATCTTCGATCAAATCTAACGGCATCTCGTTGAGAAACTGCGAAGGTTCCGACGTCAACTCTTCGCCATACACGCGACGCTTCATCGCATGCGTGACGTAGAGAAATCTTTCCGCGCGGGTCATGGCTACGTAGCAGAGTCGACGCTCCTCTTCGAGTTCGGCCGGGTCGGTGGCGGACCGCGAATGGGGAAACAATCCGTCTTCGAGACCTACGATAAATACGAGAGGGAACTCGAGTCCTTTCGCGGAATGCGCGGTCATTAATGTAACTGGAGCATCGCCCTTGTATTGATCGGTATCAGAGACGAGGGCGGAGTGGTCTATGAAGTCTCGTAAACCTTCAACGCCGAGTTCGTCATAGTCAACTGCGGCGTTGACAAGCTCCTGCAGATTTTCCAGTCGCGCATCGGCTTCGTCGGTCTTCTCAGACTTGAGAGCGTTTTCATAGCCGGTATCAAGAATGGCGGCTTTGACGATGTCGGAGACAAAGCTGACGGACGACGGTGGACCGGCGACCGCAGCGTCGTTAGTTGTCTCAATATAAGCTCCGTCTTCGTTTTGACTTTGGACGTTGGACATTGGACTTTGGACATAGCCCGCCATTTCCCCAAGGCGGAGGATGAGGCGGCGGAAACTCCGGAGCGCGGAAACGGCGCGCAGGCTGAGACTATCGGGACGATCGATTACCAGTCTGATCGTTTCCCAGAGCGGCAGATCGTAATCGCGTGCGCGGCGATCCAGTTCTTCCAGAGTTTGTTTGCCGATGCCACGCGGTGGACTGTTGATGACACGTTGCAACGCAATTGAATCGTCTGGATTCAACGCGAGCTTCAAATAGGCGATTATGTCGCGCACTTCCATGCGCTCATAAAACGAAAAACCGCCGACGATGTTGTAAGCGAGACCCGACCGTCGCATCGCTTCCTCAAAAACGCGCGACTGAGAATTTGTGCGATACAAAACTGCGGCGCGCAGGTCGTATTCATCACGGCGGTGCTCGAGAATTTTCCCGGCCACGAAGCGCGCTTCCGATTCCGCGTCAAACGCCTGGTAGTAGCGGACCCGATCACCTTTGGGATTTGAGGTCCAGAGGTTCTTACCCTTTCGCTCGATGTTGTGTTTTACGACTCCGCCGGCAACGTCGAGAATTGTTTGGGTCGAGCGATAGTTCTGTTCGAGTCGAATAGTTTTCGTGTTGGGAAAATGTTTCTCGAAGTTGAGGATGTTGGTGATATCTGCGCCGCGCCATTTGTAGATCGACTGGTCTTCGTCGCCCACCACGCAAATGTTCTGTTGTTTCTCAGTCAACAAACTGATCAGAGAAAACTGAAGCGAATTTGTGTCCTGATACTCGTCGACCAGAATGTAGCGAAACTTGTTGTTGTACTTCTCGCGCACTTCGGGAACTTCGCGTAGCAGTCGCACCGTCTTGATCATCAGATCATCGAAGTCGAGCGCGTTGTTCGCATGCAGGCGTTCTTCATACGAGGCATAGACGCGGGCCTGGGCGGCGCGCTTCTCGTCTACGTATTCAGCGCGCGCGGCAAACGCGTCCACATCTTCGCCACGGTTCTTGGCCGAACTGATAGCGCTTTGCGTCGCGCGAAGACCAAGATACTTCTCATCGAAACCCAAATCCTTGATGCAATTTTTGATCAGCTTGAGCGAGTCGTCCTGGTCGTAGATGGTAAACGTGCGCGTGTATTTATCGTTGAGCTTTTCAATGTCCTGACGCAGGATGCGCACGCAGAGACTGTGGAAAGTCGAGACTGTTGGCCAGCTCGAGAGTTGCTCATCGCGCAGAAGCTTCTGCACTCGCAACTTCATTTCCTGCGAAGCTTTGTTGGTGAAGGTGACTGCCAGAATGTTCCATGGCATGACGCCCTTTTCGGCGATGAGGAAGGCGATGCGATGGGCGATCACTCGCGTTTTGCCGGAGCCGGCGCCCGCGAGGATTAAAGCGGGACCCTCGGTATTATTAACTGCCTGGCGTTGTTCTTCGTTTAGTGACGTAAGGAAATCAGTCATTGAAATTGTGTCGCGATTAAGAATTCATTTAACCACACGAATGAATGTGCGCAAAACGAGCGACTAAAAAAGAGACTCTATCCGTAGATTACGCAGATTCTTTCATCCCGAAGGCCGCCCCGACTTTGTGTTTTCTAATCGGTGTAATCTGCGAAATCTGCGGACCCGATTTGAAAGCAAGAATCGGATAGAAGAGCCGCCGCAAACTCGCTAACATCGCTCGCAGTTGACGACGATCCAAAATTTGGGGAGGTGCTATGATGAGCGCAGTAATGAAGGAACAACTCAATCTTTTGCCGGACGAGAATGAAGCGAAGTGGCAGGCGGTGCTATCGAAAGACACTCACAGCGATGGGGAGTTTGTATTCGCTGTCAGTTCTACAAAAATCTACTGCCGTCCATCATGTCCTTCGCGTCGTCCAAAGCGTGAACGCGTGTCGTTTTTTTCGTTGCCGGAGGCGGCCGAGCAAGCTGGTTTCCGCGCTTGCCTGCGTTGCCATCCACGCAGTCTCTCCGTCAAAGATCCGCAAGTGGACCTCGTGAAACGCGTGTGTACTTTGCTTGACGACGCAGATGGTGAGACGACGACCCTTGCGGCGTTGAGCGCGGAAACAGGGGTCAGCGCTTTTCACTTGCAGCGGACCTTCAAGAAAGTGATGGGAGTCACGCCGCGTCAGTATGCCGAAAGCTCGCGTGTTAACCGGTTCAAAGGCGGCGCGCAGGCGGGCAAATCAATTACCACGGCGATGTATGACGCCGGCTTCGGATCAAGCAGCCGTTTATATGAGCAGGCGGCGGCGCAACTCGGTATGACACCGGCAACTTATGGCAGGGGCGGTCGCGGCGCGAGGATTAATTATGCGATTGTCGATTGCTCGCTTGGAAGTCTGCTGGTTGCCGCCACAGACAAAGGGGTTTGTTCTGTAAAACTCGGTGACTCGGAGTCTGAATTGGAAGCTGACCTCAAGCGGGAATTTCCGGCAGCGCAGTTTCAGCTAGATGAGAAGAGTTTGCACCAGGCAATTCGCGCCGTAGTTAATCATCTGGACGGGAAGGCGCCCCATATAGACCTTCCACTCGATATTCAGGCTACGGCATTTCAGCGCCAGGTTTGGGAACAGCTTCGTGCAATTCCACAGGGGCAAACGTTTTCCTACAGCGAAGTGGCTCGAGCCATTGGTCATGAGAAAGCCGTGCGTGCTGTTGCGCGCGCCTGCGCGACGAATCCGGTGGCGCTGGTTATTCCCTGTCACCGCGTCATTCGCGAAGACAAGAGCCTTGGGGGCTATCGCTGGGGGCTGGAGCGAAAGAAGAAATTGCTGCAACAGGAGAAACTGCGCGCCCGGCCACAGACACCAAAGTAATGAGCCACTTCCTCACCTTTGTGTTGGTGGAGCCCGAGGCGTCCGATGTCGAGGGCAGGGCTGACGAATTGCTCTGGCCGTATTTCGTCAGCGATCTCGGTTACCGAAATTCAAAATCCAAATGCGATGGGTTCACTATTGGTGGTCGATACGATGGACAGCTGTACGGAGCTGAACCCATGTACAACTTAACTCCAGCGCGCTTTCAGGAAAGATATGGCCTGGACGTCGTTAAACCTGCCGACAACATTCGTCGCGCATCAGAAGTTTCACGAGACCTGGTTCCCTACGCAATCGTGACCCCTGACGGCGAATGGTTTGATTGTGAGCAAAAGGATCGCGAGCGTTGGGCCACAGAGGCTGGAGAGATAATGGATCGCTATCGGGATCATCTCATCGTCGCAATTGACTGCCACTGTTGATGGCATGTACCAAAAGTTCAGCGACAACATGACATTCGACTACATCATCGTCGGCGCCGGGTCGGCCGGTTGCGTGCTCGCCAACCGTTTGACTGAAAACGCGGACGCGCACGTCCTCCTGCTCGAAGCCGGCGGCCCCGACCGCAAGCAGGAGATTCACGTCCCCGTCGCCTTCGGCAAGCTCTTCAAAACGCCACTCGACTGGGCGTATCACACCGAAGAGCAGCCGCAGATGAACAACCGCCGGCTCTATTGGCCGCGCGGCAAGATGCTCGGCGGGTCGAGTTCGATGAATGCGATGGTCTACATGCGTGGGCACCGTAGCGACTACGACGAATGGCGAGCGTTCGGGCTGGAGGGCTGGGGCTACGACGATGTGCTGCCCTACTTCAGGAAGGCGGAGAACCAGGAGCGCGGAGCGTCCGCTTACCACGGGGCGAACGGCCCGCTGTGTGTCTCAGACCTCCGCTCCGTCAGTCCACTAACGCGTGCCTTCGTCACCGCCGGAACCGAGACCGGACTCCCAATCAACGAAGATTTTAACGGCGCGGAGCAGGAGGGTGTCGGGCTCTGCCAGGTCACGCAAAGACGCGGCAAGCGCCACAGCGCCGCCGCCGCCTACCTCAAGCCCGCGCTCCGCCGCCCGAACCTCAGCGTCTTCACCCACGCGCACGTTACGCGCGTGCTGATTGAAAGCGCGCGGGCCGTGGGCGTCGAATTCATACGCGACGGGCGGAAGGAACAGGCCCGCGCGCGCGGGGAAGTAATCCTGAGCGGCGGCGCGATCAACTCGCCGCAACTCCTGATTCTCTCCGGCGTCGGCCCGGCCGATCACTTGCGCGCGCTCGGAATCCCCGTCGTCGCAGACCTGCCCGGCGTCGGACACAACTTGCAGGACCACCTTTTCGTCGCGGTCGCTTATGAGTGCCTGCGCCCCATCTCGCTGGCCGCCGCCGAGTCGAAGCGGAACATCCTGAAGTACCTCCTGTTCAGGAAAGGTCCGCTGACTTCGAACGTCGCCGAAGGCGCGGCCTTCGTCAAGACCGACAACGCCTTGCCTGCGCCCGACTTGCAATTTCACTTCGGTCCCACCTACTACATCGAGCACGGCTTCGTCCAACCCGAAGGGCACGGATTCTCCATTGGCCCCGTCCTCATCCGCCCGAAGAGCCGCGGGAGCATCTGCTTGCGCTCAAGCGACCCGCTGGAACCGCCCCTCATTCAGCCGAACTACTTCGAGGCCGAAGCCGACCTCCGGACTCTCGTCGCGGGCGTTAAACTCGCCCGGCGCATGGCGCGCGCGAAAGCCTTCGACGCGTACCGCGGCGACGAGCGCTTCCCCGGCGCCGATGCGCAGAGCGACGAAGCGCTTACAGAGTTCGTCCGCAACACCGCGGAGACGCTCTATCATCCGGTCGGCACTTGCAAGATGGGAGCGGACGAGACGGCGGTCGTGGACGCGCGTTTGCGTGTGCGCGGCGTGGAGAACCTGCGTGTCGTAGACGCCTCTGCCATGCCGGTCATCGTCGGCGGTAACACGAACGCGCCGACCATCATGATCGCCGAGAAAGGCGCTGACCTAATTATGAGTGAGCGTTAAGGATGGACCCGAAAGTTACTCGACCGTTACTGACTTTGCCAGGTTGCGAGGCTGATCGACGTCGCAGCCGCGCCGAACAGCAATGTGATATGCAAGCAGTTGAAGCGGAATGATAGAAAGTATTGGAGAAAGCAGATCGCTTGAAGGCGGAATACTAATCACATAATCGGACATCGTTGACGACATCGAATCGCCCTCAGTCAGAACTGAAATCACAATCCCCTCGCGAGCTTTGACCTCGACAATGTTTGAATGCGTTTTCTCATAACGCAACTCAGACAAGCGGTTGCCATCCTCGCGAGTATTTATGAAAAGCACCGGCAGGCGTTCGTCGATTAACGCGTTCGGCCCATGCTTCATTTCCCCCGCCGGGTAACCTTCCGCGTGAATATACGAAATCTCTTTTAGCTTTAAGGCGCCTTCGAGGGCGACGGGGAAGTTTATGCCGCGCCCGAGATACAAGAAGTCTGTTACGCGGAAGAACTCCTTGGAAAGCTCCTCGATGTTGTCGGAATCGCTCAGGAGGTGTTCAAGTTTGACTGGCAGCTCGGCAAGTTGTTGAGCGTGGTGCATTGCCTCATCTGCCGAAAGCGTTCCGCGCAGTTCGCCCAGATAGAGGCCGAGCAGATAGAGCGCAATCATTTGACAGGTGAAGGCTTTGGTGGAAGCTACACCAATTTCAGGGCCGGCGTGGGTCAGAATTGTTCCGTCTGCTTCGCGCACAATCATCGAACCCTGAACGTTACAGATGGCCAGGACCCTGGCTCCGAGTTTGCTGGCTTCGCGAAGCGCGGCAATCGTGTCGGCGGTTTCACCAGATTGCGAAATGACTAACAGCAGAGTGTTTTCGTCCATCACCGGTTCCCGATAGCGGAACTCGGAAGCATAGTCCACATCGACCTGAATCCGCGCGAGCTGTTCAATCATGTATTTGCCGGCCAAGCCCGCATGCCACGACGTGCCGCAAGCTGCGATCTTGATCGAGGTAAACCGCTTGAAGTCGGCTTCCGTGATGTTTTTCATCTCGTCCAGAAATACGCGGCCGGTGTCGAGCGAGATGCGTCCCTGAACCGTGTCGCGAACGCTGCGCGGCTGCTCGTAAATCTCCTTCAGCATGAAGTGCTTGAAGCCGCCCTTTTCCGCCATGATCGGATCCCAGGTGATTCGCTGAATCGCAGGCTGGACGGAGTTTGCTTCGAAGTCGGTTACGCGCACGGCATCGCGATTGATCACCGCCATCTCACCGTCGCCGAGAAAGAAGACGTCGCGCGTATGTTGGAGAATCGGCGGGATGTCGGAAGCGACGAAGAATTCGCGGTCCCCTAAACCGATCACGACCGGCGGACCCTGCCTGACCGCGATGATTGTGTCCTGCTCATCTGAATTAATAATGGCCAGCGCGAAGATGCCTTTAAGATCGAGCATGGCTCGCCGGACGGCTTTTTCGAAGTTGTGGTCCTCTTTCAAATACTCCTCAATTAGATGGGCAATGATTTCGGTGTCGGTTTCCGTAACAAACTGATGGTCCGTGTTGCGCAGGCGATCTTTGAGTTGGAGATAGTTTTCAATGATTCCGTTATGAACTACAACGATGCGACCGGAACAATCGCGGTGGGGATGCGCGTTTTCTTCGGTGGGGCGTCCGTGAGTGGCCCAGCGCGTATGACCGATTCCGTAAGTACCATCGAGTGGAGTTAAGCGAATTACTTCCTCGAGGTTTCGTAGTTTCCCTTCGGCACGGCGTATCTCGAGCTCGTGGCTTTCATTAACCACGGCGATCCCGGCGGAGTCGTAACCGCGATACTCGAGCTTGCGGAGTCCGTCAATGATTAACGGCACAACCTGCTTGTTTCCGACGTAACCAACAATTCCACACATAAGTTTTTTACCCTTAGTGATGAGTGCTGAATGATGAGTGCTGAGTTCGGGAGTTGAGCAAGGTTTGCTCAGTACTCATCACTCATTACTATTCTTTAGTTTCTTCTTAACGACGGCCGGGACGCCGGCGACGAGGGTGTCCGGTGGGACGTCTTTTGTAACTACCGAGCCGGCGGCGGTTACCGAACCTTTACCGACCGTGACCGGCGCCACCAGCATCGTATCTGAACCAATCTTCACTCCATCTTCAATAATGGTTTCGTGTTTGTTCTTGCCGTCGTAGTTGCATGTGATGGTTCCGGCGCCAATATTTGTACGCGCTCCGATGGTCGCATCACCAAGATAGGTCAGGTGCATCGACTTCGAACCGCGACCCAGTCGCGACTTTTTCATTTCCACGAAATTCCCGACTGCCGCTGCCTCCTCGACCAAACTATTCATACGCAGGTGTGCAAATGGGCCGATTGAACATCCTGACTCAACTACCGAATCGACTATCACCGAGTGATCCTTGACGATCACATTATCTCCGAGTCGTGAATTTGTAATTCGAGTGCCGGATCGAATTTCGCAGTTCTCGCCGATGGTCGATTCTCCTTCTATCGAAACCCCGGGATAGATCACGCAGTCGCGCCCGACGGTAGCTTGCGCGCTGATATAAGCGTGCGCAGGATCAATAAATGTGACACCCGAGTCCACCATCAGCCGGCGGATGGTGGCCCGGCGCATCAAGTTTTCAAACTCGGCAAGTTCGGCCCTGGTGTTGATGCCAGAGACTTCGCGAGCATCGGCGTGAAGATAAACGCTTACACTTTCGCCGTCTGCGAGCATCACTTCCGGTGCATCCGTCAAATAGAACTCACCCTGGTTGTTGGAAGGTGTGACTCGCTCGAGTGCGCCAAATAATCCCCTGGCAGCGAAGCAGTAAATTCCTGAATTGATCTCTTTGACCTTGCGTTCGTCCAGCGTGGCGTCCTTTTGCTCCACAATCTTGACGAATTCTTCATTCCCATCGCGGATAATTCGTCCATATCCTGTCGGGTTTTCCAGTCGCACACTGAGTATTGAACAAGTTGCGCCGCTCGCATGGTGGTGATCGATGAAGCCCTGCAAAGTTTCAGCACGAATCATCGGAACATCGCCCGAGAGAATGAGCACCAGAGAATCTGTATCTGCCAGATGCTTTTGGGCCGACATGACAGCGTCGCCGGTACCGCGTTGTTCGGTTTGCGTCACAAACTGAGCGAGCTCGCCGGCCTCGTGGTTGACGGCCTTCTCGACCTCTTCCGCCTGGTGCCCGACGACGACGTAGATGTGTTGGGGCGTAAGCGCCTGGGCAGCACGACAGACGTAAGCGATCAGGGGCGAGCCACCAAGCTCGTGCAGCACCTTGGCCTTGCCTGATTTCATCCTCGTGCCCAGACCGGCGGCGAGAACCAGAACCTCAAGGGATTGATTAGTCTGATTGGGTGGCGGAGCCGTCTCCATTTGTTCGATGGGCTCCATTGTTATGCGGGGACGACCGATGCCGCGCAGGCCTGACGCCTGCACTCAATTACGATGCTGGCGAGCAGCCTTGAGTCGTGCCTCACTTTTTCTCCGTCTTCGAGGAGGTTGGCACGAATGACACGAGTTGATCGATCGAGCAAGTCTGCGATGGATTCGAGCAGGTCATCATCGATTCCAATCTGATAGGCACCCTCAAGCGCATAGCGCTCCACTTGTTCCGGAGTAATCCGTTTATCATTGACGACGACAAAGTCGAAATGGATCTCCGGGGCATAGCGCTTAACAGTTTCCAGGTGTTGCCGGGCTGAGTAGTTGTCAGTTTCGCCGGGCTGAGTCATCAGGTTGCAAATGAAGATCTTGGTGGCGGGGCTTTCGCCGATCGCGCGGGAAACTTTTGCCACCAGGAGATTCGGCAGGATGCTGGTGTAGAGCGATCCTGGACCAACTGTAATTACGTCCGCAGATCTGATGGTTCGCAGGGCTTCAGGTAATGGCAAACACTGTTCAGGCTCAAGCCGCAGGCGTCGAATGGCGGCACGCGACGCCGTAATATGGGTCTCCCCGCGAACTTCAGTGCCGTCCTCGAGTTCGGCTACCAACCGCACGTCGCTGATTGTGGCGGGAAAGATGTGGCCCTTGCTCGCTAATACCTCGGAGGACAGCTTTACTGCTTCAGTGAAATCCCCAGTGACTTCAGTGAGCGCAGCCAGGAAGAGATTGCCAAAGCTATGGCCGCCAAGTTCACCGCTCCCGCTAAAGCGATGGCGAAACAGTCGTGAGAGCAGGGTCGAATCTTCAGAAAGCGCAATCATGCAGTTTCGTATGTCTCCCGGAGGGAGCATCTGCAACTCTTCGCGCAAGCGTCCCGAACTACCACCGTCGTCTGAAACCGTGACAATCGCCGAAAGGTTCCGAAGCCAAATCTCCGATTGACGGTCTCCCACCAGCCGTTTCAGACCGGCAAGGAGCGTCGAGAGGCCAGTGCCGCCGCCCAGCGCAACCAGATTTAGACCGCCATTTTCTTCAAAGGAATTGTGCAATCCGGGCTCTCCAGAACAGCGCGCTTGATTAAGCGCTTAGCTCAGAATCATACCTAAAAGACGAAGGCATTGAAACCAGATAGTCATTAGGAGTGAAAAAAGGCTGACGGGAAACTACTTCGAGACTACGGGCGCGGCTGAAAAACGAGCCTATCAAAATCAGGATCGTTGCGGAGGGATGTAAGATCGTGGTCGTGCTGAGCGCGTACGCGCAATGTCGGCTGCAGATCGATAGCACGCTGAAGAGACTGCAAAGCGAGATCAAGGGCGCCGAGACGCGCTCGCGTGGCCGCGAGGCCGTAATGGATGTGCGCAGCTTCCGGTTCACGTTTGAGCGCGCGCTCAAACATTTCCTGGGCCGCTACGTACTCGCCACGGTTTAGCTCGATGACGCCGCGATCGTAGAGCGAGTCCGCATCGCGCGGCAGCATGGTTTCAGTCCGTAAACGGGATTCTGAAACCGCCAGATATGTTCGTACCCGAGCTGCGACTTCCGATACCTGGGAGTATTTCTCCAGGAGCACTCGAAACTGATTGCGGGCTTCTCCGAAGCGGCCGTGCATGAATTCTTTATGAGCGCGCTCGAAAGCTTTCAGCGCCGCGGATTCTGCAACCGTTGGTTGACGCGGTGGTGTCGGTGCGACTTGTGCCGGTCGCTGAGCGCGAACTGCCGCAAGCTTTTGCGTCTTTTTGACCGCTGGAGCAACACGCTCTTTTCGTGCGGCCTTTTTAAGACCCGCCAATTTAAGACCCGCCAAAGGCTTTTTCGCAACTGCATTCCGAGCCGAAGATTTCACTTTAACTCGGGTTGCTGCGGCAGACTTAGATTTGGCGGTTACTTTTGCTGCAAGTTTTTTCTTAGGTGCTACCTTACCCTTTGTCACTTTCTTTGCGACTGTCTTTTTGGCGACGGCCCGTTTGGCCTTGGGGCGCTGCGCCTTTGGGCTGGCGACACGCTTCTTCGCCGCGGCTTTGGGTGCTGAGCGGCGCGCGGTGGCGCGTGTCGTTGATCGCCTCAAACTTTTAGGTGCTGCGCTCATATTAAGACTTACGAGAGAAAGAGTTAACGTGGATGCAAATCGCGCAAAGTAGCGACCGGAGAGTAACATGGCCTAGCTTCTAATTCAACGCAAAAGAGGAGTTTGACCTTCGGAATCACCTCGGTGAGTAGCGTTTTGACCCGCGCGTGACCAACACGGAAAAACGCTTGAAGCACATTGTTGGCTGTGTTACAGTGCCTTGCGGCTTTCGGGTACCCATACCTAAGCTGCGGTTGGTTCCACGATCCGTTGATAAACTACTTTGCCTTCATCGGTTTGAACCAACATTCGCCCTTCTGAACTACAGCCCACTCCAATTTCCACTGCCTTTCCACTTTTCGTGAAAGAACCGTATTAATGCCAGACACGCCCATACTCCTCCAAGAGCGCCAGTATCATCAGATCAAGGATGTGCTCGCCCGACTCCGCGCGGATTCGGTTTCCCGGGTGGTCTTTCTGGTCGACAAAGATGGTCAGGAAATTGCGGTGCAAGGTGAAGTAGGAAACCTTGACACCACCAGCCTCGCATCGCTGGCTGCCGGCAATGTAGCTGCGACAGGTGGCATGGCTCAGCTGATTGGCGAGAAAGAGTTTCCCACCCTCTCTCACGAAGGTGAGCGAGAAAGCATCCACATTTCAGTTATCGGACGGTTGCTGCTAATCGTAGTCTTCGATGAGCGATCGACACTAGGCTTAGTGAAGCTTCGCAGCCGCCAGGTCTCCCACCAAATACTGGATATGATCGAAGAGATCACCAAAGTCCAGACCAGCAACGAAGAATCACCCTTCGCTGAGATCACTGACGAAGATATCGATAGCCTCTTCAATTAATTACACCCGGGTAAGCGCATTATGACGTTCATTAACTACGCCTCCAGAGAAATCAACTGCAAGATCGTTTACTACGGTCCCGGCCTCTGCGGTAAGACGACGAATCTTCAGCACATCTTTGAGGCCACCGCACCACAGTCCCGAGGCAAGCTTATCAGCCTCGCTACTGAAACAGATCGGACTTTGTTCTTCGACTTCATGCCCCTGGAGCTGGGCACTGTTCGCGGGTTCAAGACGCGTTTTCACCTTTACACGGTTCCGGGCCAGGTGTTTTATGACGCGTCTCGCAAACTGATCTTGAAGGGCGTCGATGGCGTGGTTTTTGTGGCTGATTCACAAGAGGAGCGAATGGACGCCAACATAGAGTCTCTTTACAACCTGGAAGAAAACCTCAAGGCCCAGGGTTACGATTTGATGAAGATCCCGTACGTACTCCAGCTCAACAAGCGCGACCTCCCTAACGTTATTCCGGCTGCGGACCTCTCCGCCGAATTAATGCGAAGGCAAGAGCCTGTGGTTGAGGCCATTGCTTCAACGGGCGCTGGTGTCTTCGACACCCTCAAGGCCGTCGCTAAACAAGTCCTCACGGAGCTTCGTAAGAGCTAGCAATCTTAGAAACATAAACGATCCACGAAACCACACGAAATCGAGGCTGTAAATCGAGTGCCTTTCGTGTGATCTGGTGGATCGTTTTTCTGTCTGAACCAGATTGATTTTCGTCGGAATGCGAGTGATCACTATTCAAGCGACTTGAGCATCAGCAACCCGTCACCGCCATTCGAATAGTATTTCGGGAGCCGTTGAGTGACTGCATAACCCAGCCGTTCGTAAAGCTTTTGGGCCGGAATGTTGAGAGATCTGACCTCCAGCCTCACCAACCGCACGTCACGTTCTCTAAACCCTTTCTCGACCTCCGCCATGAGACGTTTCGCGAGATGGCGACGGCGATGGTCCGGAGCAACGCCCACAGTGGTGATGTGACCAGTGTGATCTGGTTCTATCAAGCCGATGACAAATCCGACCATCGTACCTCCGGCCGTGGCAGCGCGAAATGAGACGGCTTCGGGCGCTGTGAGAAGGTACTCAAAGGTCTCGCGGCTATACGCTTCGCCATCAACGAAGCATCGCTGATCGAGTCGCCAGCACTCATCAAGATGGGCGATGGCAAGCGGCCGAATGTCATAACGAGTGCCAACCGCGACCGGCAGGATTTGCTCCGGTTCCAGCGGAAACTCATTGACTGGTTGCGACCACCAGCGAGAACGAATTTTTTTGATTACAGCCATCTCTATCAATCAGGACCTGGGAGTTATCGATAGTCTATCATCATCGTTTCGTTGATCACTAGATCACGAACATGCAATCGCCGTAACTGTAAAAACGAAAACGTTGTTCGACGGCGCGGCGATATGCTGCCAGGGCAAAGTCTCGTCCTGCGAAGGCTGAGACCAGCAGGAGCAGGGAAGATCGCGGCAGATGAAAGTTTGTGAGAAGGCAATTTACCGCGCGAAATTTGTAGCCGGGCACGATGGTCAGATTAGTTTCTCGTTTGCCAGGTTCGATTATTCCTTGCGCGTTGGTTGCCGATTCGAGCGCGCGCGTGGTCGTCGTTCCCACTGCAATTACACGGCCGCCCCGAGCGCGATTTTCATTGATTGCCGTTGCGGCTTTATCAGTGATCTGAAAAAACTCAGAGCTGACGCGATGCTCGTCGATGTTTCCCACGCGCACGGGTTCGAATGTTCCATAGCCGACATGTAGCGTGACCTCAACCACCGTTGCTCCTAGCGACTCCAGGTTTTCAATAATCTCGGGGGTGAAATGAAGTCCGGCCGTGGGCGCAGCAACCGCACCTTTTGCTCGCGCAAATACGGTTTGGTAGCGTTCCTCGTCCTGAATCGTCGTCCCTTGCGGACGCCGGATATATGGCGGCAGAGGAGTTTCGCCAACCATCGACAGCAGTGTTTCAATCGATTGATTACCCGAAAACCTGATTCGTCGCTTGCCTGCTTCAGACGACTCGATCACTTCGCCATGCAAGCCCGAATCACCAAAGCGGATGTGCTCGCCGGTTTTCAGCCGGTGCGCCGGCCGAACCAAGGCTTCCCAGATGGCTGTCTCCATCTCGCGCACAAGTAATATTTCCACCCGGCCGCCTGAAGGATCGCGTTGACCTTTGAGCCGCGCTGGGAAGACGCGGGTATTGTTAACAACGACTACATCTCCGGCCCGAATCAAGCGAGGGAAGTCAGTGAACTCGGCAGCCGTCAAACTCTGAGCGGCACGATTCACGATCAGCATTCGGGACCCGTCACGACGGTCCAGCGGATGCTGGGCAATCAATTCTTCAGGCAGTTCATAGTCAAAGTCAGAAATATGCATGAAGCGGTCGGAAGAACGGACTAAGGGTTCGCTGGTGTTGGGAAATGCGGGTGCTCGCGGTGAAAGACCGCGGTGAGTTGCGCGCCAAACAAAAGAATCAGACTCGAAAAATAGCTCCAGGTTAGGACTGCCACCACCGCTCCTACTGATCCGTAGATCTGATCGTAGTGAAAATAGTTTACGCTCAAGGCGAACACGTATTTTGCAACTTCCCAAAGGATGCCGGCGAGAATTGCGCCCGGCAGCGTGTCGCGCAAAGTCACTTCCGCCTTGGGCATAAATCGATAGACGATGACAAAAAGGACAACGGTTACCAGCAAGCTAAGAATTGCAAAGACGACTTGCCAGAAAGCGCTGCCCACCGATAAGAGAATTGGGTAACGCGCCATCTGGCGCGGCGAAAGTCTGCCGGCAATTTCACGCAGCGCCAAAACTATGGAGGTGATCAGTACCGATGAAGCCAGCAACACTCCGATGATTCCTATCATGCCGATCGTTAGCGCTCGACCGTGCCAGAATGTGCGCGACGTCGCCCCCCAAATCCTATTAAGCGCGCGTTCGATCACCGCGAAAACCCAGGATCCGGCCCACAAGACCACGATTACACAGGTGACAATCACGCCCGCGCTTACGGATGAAAGCGAACGGATCGTTTCTCGCAGAAACTTGCCCGAACCGGGATAAACATCCACCGCCCGCGTGAGGAGTTCGGTAGCCGCGGTCACCTGATTACTGATCGCAAGCATCAGCAACAGTGCCGGAAACAGGGCCATCAACCCGAAATAACTCATGGCCGCCGCCGAAGTAAAAAGATCGTTTTCGTCAAACTGATGCAGCGTGTGACTGAGGATAGATCTCCATGGTCCGCGATTGCGAACACCGAATGAATGACGGGAGAAGGAAGACAGCTTTCTCATTTAGGACCAGGCGGCAGCCCGCGCTTAGGCAAGGGCTCTTGTGTTAACGATCAGAACCCCGCGCTTGTTGCAACCGCAAGCGAGGTAGTAACACCCTAACAAATTCTTCATTGGGAATCGAACAGGCTGGGTTTCAGTGAACCGGGAACGGCAATACCGAAATGGTCGTAAGCCAAACGCGTCGCCATGCGCCCGCGGGGCGTGCGATCAAGAAAGCCGATCTGGATGAGATAGGGTTCGATGATTTCTTCGATTGAATCTTTTTCTTCATGAATCGAGGCAGAAATGGTGCCCAGGCCTACCGGTCCGCCGTTAAACTTCTCGATGATGGTGAACAAGAGTTTGCGATCCATTTCATCGAGACCAAAAGTATCCACTTCCATACGATTGAGCGCATCGTTAGCCACTTCTCGCGTGATGCGTCCGTCGTAATCAACCTCGGCATAATCGCGCACGCGGCGGAGCAGACGGTTGACTATGCGAGGTGTGCCGCGGGAGCGACGCGCAATTTCGCGTGCGCCGTCCTCGTCGATCTCCACTCCCAAAATCTCAGCCGAGCGCGTGCAGATAACTTCCAGATCCTTGTGCGGGTAAAAATCCAAATGGAAAACGATGCCGAAGCGTCCGCGCAGCGGAGCGGTCAGCAACCCCGCACGAGTAGTCGCGCCTACGAGAGTAAACTTAGGTAGTTCGAGCTTGATGGAACGAGCGCCGGCACCCTGGCCGATGAGCAGATCGAGCTGGTAATCCTCCATCGCGGGATAGAGCTTTTCTTCCAGTGCCGGGAGCAGGCGGTGGATCTCATCAATGAAAAGAACGTCGCCTTCCTGAAGATTGGTGAGCAGCGCAGCGATATCGCCTGCTTTTTCAATGGCCGGCCCAGCGGTGGAACGAAGCTCGGCCCCCATTTCGTTGGCGATGATGTGCGCGAGCGTAGTCTTACCTAAACCCGGAGGGCCAGTGAGTAGCACATGATCCAGCGCTTCCTTCCGGCGCAGCGCCGCTTTCATGTAGACGCGCAGGTTTTCCTTTACCTGGCCTTGCCCGATATATTCCGTGAGACTGGAGGGACGAACGGTGGATTCAAACTGCCGTTCATCATCACTAAGTGGCGTGTCGCGCACGCGTGCGGGTTCTTCACTGGACATAATCTGTAACGCAAACTGTTGGTTTGCGTGGCTTCTTTAAGAACAGCGCAGCAAGCAAAGTCAGATGCAAACTAACAGTTTGCGTTACACCTTCGCCAGCTTGCGCAGGCTGCGTCGCAAAAGCAACTCAACCGAAATTTCTCCGCCTTCATCAACCGCCGACGTCAATGCCTTCTCGGCCGAACTTCTTTGGTAGCCAAGATTCAACAACGCGGAAAGAACATCTGCTCGCATTGAATCCTCGGTGAGAACGGGCGCGCCGGCCGGAGTTTTGGCACCCAGTTCGTCTTCGATTTCGGGAGATGATAAGGAGGCCACTTTATCACGTAGTTCCACGACGAGACGCTCCGCGGTTTTTCGACCCACGCCGGGAATTAACGTTAACCGCGCGAGATTGTTGGTTCTTATCGAGGCGATGATTTCGTCGGCACCCATGCCCGAAAGCAATGTGATTCCCAGTTTTGGCCCAATCCCGCTGACCGAGATTAACCGCAAAAATAGCTCGCGTTCGCGCGCTGTTTTGAAACCGAAAAGCTGCAGCGCGTCTTCGCGAACGTGCGTGTAAATACGAAGCTGTACGTTTGAGCCGGGCTCTTCGAGATCGTAAAAAGTCGAAACTGGAATTGTAATTTCATATCCGACGCCATTGACATCGAGTATAACGGACGTTGCCTGTTTGGAAAGAAGAGTGCCCGATAAGTGTGCAATCATTGGCGCTGGGTTTTAGTTAGATACCGAGGATTGAAACGGCGCGATTGTAGTTGATGGCTGCTTGTTGAGCAACGCGATCATGGTAGAAAAGATTTGTGTGGCCCAGACAAGGTTGACTATGCAGAAACCGCGAGCGGATGCCGGCAATCAACTAAGGTTATTTTGATTCCATAAACGCGTTAACTGAGCATTGGGGTACGGCATCTGGTCGCTACCGCTCCCGGTTCTGCAGTATTCGGTCTATACTGGAAGCACCGGAGTCCCCTCGAGATGAAGTCAGAAAAGATTTCCGAATTAACTACAAACCGTTTGAGCGTCTATCTTCGTTGTCTTAACACGCTCTCTGAAGCCGGAATCAAAAGTATTTCATCACAAGCGTTGGCCGAACAGTTCAATTTGAATTCCGCGCAAATACGGAAGGACCTGGGCTATTTTGGTGAGTTTGGCGTTCGCGGAGTTGGTTATTACGTTGAAGATTTGCGCGAGCATATTACCCGGATCCTGGGATTGGACAAGCCGCATCGAGTAGCCATCGTGGGTGCGGGAAGATTGGGAACGGCGCTGGCAAACTATCGCGGCTTCTCGCGATCGAATTTTACCGTGGTGGCCCTGTTCGATAACGATGAGGAGAAAATAGGACGGCGTGTCGGCGAAGAAAAGATTTCAGTCCTGGACGTAAGAAAAATGCCGCAGATCGTGAAGCAGGAATCGATCGATGTGATGGTCATCGCGGTGCCGGCTCGGGTCGCGCAGAGGGTCCTCAATCAGATCATGTCAGCTGGAATAAAAGCCGTTCTCAACTTTGCCCCGGCTTCGCTCAGTATGCGTTTGGACGTGAAAGTCAAAACCGTTGATCTAACGACATCGCTGGAATCGTTATCGTATTTTCTGGCGCGACCTCCGGCGGCCGCGGTGACGAATCGCCGGCGTGGCACCCATGCAGAAGAAGTTTTGGAACGCAATGAGCAGGAGTTGTAATTAGATTTCGTAATGGACGAGCAGACCGCACGGCGTGAAATAGTAAACATTGGCCGTCTCTTATACGAGCGCAGCTACGTCGTGTCTTCCGATGGCAATGTCAGCGTGCGTCTTGACGACGGCCGCATAGTGGCTACGCCGACGATGACCTGCAAGGGCCGCATGACTGAGGACTCCCTTGCGGTGACCGACGGCTCGGGAAATCCGCTCAGCAAGACAAAAGCCTCCAGCGAACTGGCGATGCACCTCCTGATTTACCAGGAGCGTCCCGACGTCAAGGCTGTCTGTCATGCGCATCCGCCGCACGGAACCGCTTTCGCCGTGGCCGGACTTGCGATCGACCAGCCGATCCTTTCGGAAGTGATCCTGACGCTCGGTTGCGTACCGCTTGCCGCATACGGCACGCCGTCCACAGATGAGCTCAGCATCGCGATGCGACCCTTGATCAAACATCACAATGCATTGCTGATGGCGAATCATGGCGCGGTCGCATATGGCTCGGATCTCTGGCAGGCGTTTGATCGATTGGAAACACTCGAACACACGGCGCGCATCGCGATACTCTCGCGCATGCTTGGCGGTTCGAAAAACCTTCCGGCCGAGGCAATTGAGAAACTGATCAATGTGAGGGAAGCCGCCGGTTATCTTGGTGAAAGTGCGCGTTGCCAGGCTTGTGGTTACCTGCACGACACCCAGATGTCATGCGCGACCGGTGATCGTCCTGCGCGGGCAAGTTATCCGGACGCACCTGCCACAAACGGATCCGGCAAAATCTTACTCACCAGAGAAGAACTAGTAGACCTGTTGAGCCAGGCTGTCCGATTAGAAGATTGAGTTTGACGATAACCGCCACCTGTAACGACTCTGGGCTTGCCTGAATGTTGCAGGGTATTGCGGAAGGCAAGCCCAAGGGGTTCGACTCCCCGTTTGCTGTGGTAGCCACCGACTAAGAATCGGACTCAAAGCCAAAGAAAGGGAAAGGGCTGCGCCTCGAGCGCAAACCGGAGCGCGATTTGCAAAATCAAGGATACCGTCGCCGTGCTTGCGCTGCGACTCAATTGATTTTCCTCGCCTTTGGTGCCCTTCCTCTTTCGGAGGCGTAACAACTACAGATGGCAATACTAATACGTAAAATCTCAATCACTCCCAACCACGTCGGTTACGTGTATCGAAAGAATCGACTGCACTCCAAAGTGGAACCGGGCGTCTATCGGTTTTTTGATCCGCTGAATGAGATCACTGTCATTTCCCTGCCCTTAACAAACAGATTGCAGACAGTTATCAACCAGGAAGTCTTGACGCTCGACACAGTGGCGTTGCGCTTTTCATACATAATCGAATACCGTATCAGCGATAGCGACAGGTACATCGAACGATTTGATTTGCACAACGCCTTCAGTGTCATCGCAGAGGCTGAGCAATTGCTGCATAGTTTGACTCAGGTGTATCTACGTGAAGTGATTGCCCGGATTCCAAGTGAACAGGCGAACGAAAAGCGCGACGAGTTGCTGGCGACGGTACCAGAGACTTTGCAACGCGAGTTGAAAGACTACGGACTCGAGATTACGCGCTTGATGCTTCGCGACATCACGTTTCCCAAGGCAATCCAGGATTTGTTTGCGCGGCAGCTCGAATCTAAAGTTCGCGCCAAAGCCGACTTAGAGAATGCACGTACGGCTGTTGCTACTGCGCGAACGCTCAAGAACGCCAGCGAGCTGATGAAAGACGATGAGAACATTCGGTTTTTTCAGCTGCTCGAGACAATTACGAAGATTGCCGAGAAGGGCAAACACACTTTCGTGGTCGGCGATATGCGCTCGGGCGGATTGATCTCGAAGAAATAGATTCTAGTCCAACAAAAAGGTAGAAGGAGCAACTGAATGCAAGAAGCACTCGGCATGGTCGAAACCAAGGGCCTGGTGGCGATGATTGAGGCGGCGGATGCCATGGTCAAAGCCGCAAACGTCACGCTGGTGGGTTATGAGAAAATCGGCGCCGGATTCGTTACGGCGATTGTGCGCGGCGATGTGGCGGCTGTGAAAGCAGCGACTGACGCCGGCGCTGCCGCCGCCCGGCGCGTGGGAGAGCTGGTGAGCGTACACGTAATCCCGCGTCCGCATGGCAGTGTCGACGACGCTCTTCCAATTGGTCTGACGCGCGGTTAAGCATGATCATTGCGCGCATTCTCGGCACCGTCGTTTCGACCCAAAAAGACGAACGCCTGCTCGGAAAGAAACTGCTTGTCGTGCGTCCGGTTAACGTTGACGGCAGCGACACCACGGGCTATGTGGTAGCCGTCGACACAGTCGGCGCCGGTTTTCATGAGCGGGTGCTGGTGGTCGCGGGCTCGAGCGCGCGCCTGGCGCAGGGAATGAAAGACGCGCCGGTCGATGCAGCGATTGTCGGAATTATTGACACTGTGGACATCCTTAACGGTTAGTTTCGAGTTCCGAGTTTCGAGTTCGGAGACTGACGCTCGTCGAGGCCACGAAACTTGAAACTCGAAATCGAAACTTGAAACTCGAAACTTCTGATGCAACTTGCTCGCGTTATCGGCACGGTGGTGGCAACCGTTAAGAATGACTCCCTCGAAGGTCGTAAGCTCCTCGTCGTGCAAACTCTAAATAAGGATCTTCAACCTTCCGGCAAACCGTTGGTAGCTGTCGATTCTGTCGGCGCCGGGGTTGGCGAATTGGTCTTCTGGTGCCGCGGAAAGGAAGCGAGCTTTCCTTTCAAGCGAGAAGACACTCCCACGGACTGCACCATCATCGGCATTATTGATTCCGACGCACACGTAACCAACGGCCAACGCGCAAGATGGACTGGTCGAACGGACGAATGAACTGGGCGCGCGAATCGCGAAACGTGAACCTGGGAGCGCAGGCATCCTGCCCGCAATGGGCGCCGAGGGCGCGAACTTAAAACATGCTGCTTGCACGCGTCATCGGAAACATCGTGGCCACTAAAAAGAACCAGCGCTACGAGAGCGCGAGCGTGATGTTGTGCCAGCAGATCACGCCTGAAGGCGAAGAGATGCCAAACACTTTGCTGGCTCTCAACGCGGTTGACGCCGGGGTTGGCGACCAGGTTTTGATTGTGCAGGAAGGCTGGGGGGCATCGACAGCGTCAACCGGAAAGGCTGGGGCCGCGATCGATTCGGCAATCGTCGGCGTAGTGGATTACGTGGATTTGTTGAAAGACGAGTAGGACAGACATTCCTGGTTGTTCGATGCGACTTTGTGAGGCGAGAGGAGAGAGAGTTTCCATATATCATTTTCCATTTCTCATTTTTTATTGAAGCAACGAGTCGAGCTCAGTAGATGACAAAGGAAAAATATGAAATGAGAAATGGAAAATCTCCAGTTTTGCTCGAGTAATCTAAGGCTTGTAACACGCTGACAGGCAGGAATGCCTGTCCTACTAAAAATGAGCACTGAATTGGATCATGCGCGAGAGATCGCGGAGCGGATTGCCCGGCGCGTGTCAGGCGGCGGGGGCGCAGGCGAAAGCCGCGCGCAGGCAAAACCAGAAATAAGCGCAGAATTGGCCGCGGTGCGCGCAGGGCTGAGCGAACTCCAAAGAAAAATCTCGCAGCTTGAAGCCAAGGTTGGCACGGATCCAGCCAGCGGTTCGATAAACTTCAGTTTGCCGGATGCCGGACGATCGACAGTGATTCAGCCAAGCGCAGCGCCCTCAACTCATTCGCCATGGCTGGCCGGAATCAACTCCTCCTATTCCCATCCAAGCCAGGAAAAGTTTGGTGTCGAAGAAGCGACGGTTACCGAGTTGGTCGACTTCTTCGAGAAGGAAAAGCAGTGCACGATCGAACCAGGCGGAAAGCCATGCGACCACTGCGCGATGTGCAGCTCGCGCGGGTTCTAAACAAGGCGAGGGTCTCCAAAAGCTAAGGCCGCTCATTACGAGCGGCCTTTCTTTTAGTAGGACAGACATTCTTGTCTGCCCCTTTTTTAATGCTCAAACACCGTCGAGTATAAAGAGGACAGGCAGGAATGCCTGTCATACGGCATCACTTCGATAGCGCGGGCGCCGGTGCTTGATTATCGCGCAGACTATTTGCATCAATCGTAGGCACCGTAGTCGCTGCGGGATCAGCTTTGAAATACGGTTCTTCCTTGAAGCCATACAGCTTCGCGGAGATCACTGTCGGGAAGCTCTTCATCGTGGTGTTGTAATCCTGAATAGAGTCGTTGTAATCCTTCCGTGAGATGGCGATGCGGTTCTCGGTTCCCACCACTTCGTCCTGCGCCTTCAGGAAATTTTCGTTTGAACGCAACTGCGGGTAAGCCTCCTGCAAAACCAGCAACCGGCCCACGGTCCCGCCAAAACTGTTTGCGGCGTCGATCACAGCCTGCTTCTGTTCCGGAGTCTTGTCGCCGCCCTCGCCCTGTGGCGCCTGCTGTGAAGCGTTGAGCAGTCTCGATCGTGCTTCGGCAATCTTGCCGAACACTTCCTGCTCCTGCACGCCCGCCATTTTCGCCGTCTCGATTAGATTGTTAAGCAGGTCCGAGCGACGCTGAAGTTGTGTCTCTACGTTTGCCCATTTCGCCTTCACGTTTTCATGTTTCGTAGTCAGCGTGTTGTAGCCGCAACCGCTCCCGGTCACTGCCACAAATACAACTACGGCGGCTAACGCCAATCGTCTTTGAATCATGGTCATCTCCTAAGTCTCTCCTTGATCGAATTCGTCTACCGCCTGGATCACACGGTCAATCTGTTCCAGGTAGGCGGCAAAGATGTCGTTCGCAACTCTTTCGGAAGGGGGCACAAAGTCGTTCGTACGAAACGCGAAAATCTTTTCGAATGGTGCGGGATCGAGGGCAAATTGCTTGATGGTGGCGCGAACGCAATCCGGTTTACTGACCGGGGCCGGGTCTCCATGCAGCAGCAGGACGGCGCGGAACAGAGAAGCAAAACTGGCGAGGCTGTCGCTCATTAAGTCGCAGAGCTTCTCGGCCGAGATCGAGGCCGGGATGTAAAGGCGTCGGAGTTGAATCAGCTTGCTTCGTAGTTCGTACTCGGTCTGATGGCGGAGGTTAACGTCTGAGAGATGGACGAATTCGAATGGGTCCTGACCGAAAAGTACTGTGCGGGCATTTGCCATCTGATGAAACTCGATGGGAAATACGTCCGCTGCGTCCGATAGTTCCTCGACAGTGAAATAGACAGGAATCGGATGACCCAGCCGTCGCCATTCGCGCATCGGCGCCTGCGACAGCCGTAAGTCTTCCGGCGTTATTCGTTGCAGGGTGATGAGCAAATTGAAGTCGGATCGCAACTCAATGTGATCACCTGCCGCAGCCGAGCCGTAGAGCACGACCGAAGCGAGATTGTCCCCGTGCGTTGCGCGCAGATCCTTGACGAAAGAGTTTAGTGCTTCGTGAACTACTGTCTTAGCCATCGTATTTTTTGTTCGCGTGAACTGATACTAACAGAATCCTGAATTCCAGCCACAGATTCCCAGTGGATAAGAACGGATCAGAACCCAAATCAATAACAACTCGTCAGCTTATGCATATCAGTGTTATCTGTGTGCATCTGTGGCTGATAGTCGAGCATCACCAACTGCCTCCGGCGCCGCCACCACCCGCGCTTCCGCCACCGAATCCCCCGCCAAATCCGCCTCCTCCAAAGCTACCACCGCCGCCACCAAACCCGCCTCCGCCCCATCCGCTGCTGGAGCCTCCCCAACTGCTTCCGCGGCTTCCGGAGTTTAGTATTGAACCCAGTAACAATAAATTCAACCAACCACCACCCCCACCAAATCCGCCGCCTCGGCCGCCGCCGCCCTTTTTGATTGCCGACAGGACCAGAAGAGCGATGCCAAGGAAAATGAGCAGAGTGCAGCAGGAGCCGGAGAGTCCCCCCGACCGCCTTCTGACTCCGCTTGTTCTGGGAGTTTCCCGGCGCGCAAAGCGCCTGTCGATTCCGTCAATCGTAAAGCCCCGCTTTTCTGCCAGCGTAGCCACATAAGCCTGAACAGTGTCGTAAACGCCCTGACTGTAGTTCTCCTTTTTCAACTGCGGAACCAGGTATTGACGTTGAAGCTGACCAACCAGACCGTCATTAAGATCGCCTTCGAGGTGGTATCCGACTTCGGTGTAATACCTGCGATCCTTCACGGCAAGGAGCAGCAGAAACCCATCGTTTTCCTTCGTACCGATTCCCCAACCACGGTAAATAGCCAATGCGTAGTCGTCGATTACCTGACCGCCGGTCGTGTCGATAGTCACGACTGCAAACTGAATCTTCGCGCGCTCCATCAGGTTCAAATAGATCGCGCCGAGCTTCGCTTCTGTCTCAGCGTCGATGACGTTCGCGTTGTCGAGAATTGGAGTGAACGGAGAGGGAAGGGGAATTGGCGATGTTCCGGTTTGGCCCAGCGCTCCAACGGTGAAAGCGAGAATCAGCAGCGGCGCGATAAGAGACAATCGCAGCAAACGACCGTGGCGATCCGCGCTCAAGCTGATCCGATGCGTCGGCGGCGTATTATGCGAAGTGTGCGACTGCGGCAAGTGCTACCCCTCAATCAATAAGTGCAACAGATAAAAAAGCGCGACGCCTACAAAAACGACAATTGAGACGATGGGGTTTCGCTCTTCTTTGTGGTTGACTTCGGGGATTAAGTCGCTGGCGGCCACATAGAGAGTGACCCCGGCCGAGAAGGGGAGTGCGTAACTAACTGCGGCTTCGATTCTCGAGCTTACCAGGGCCACCACAATCACGCCGGCAAGCGTGGCGGCGCCGATTGCGGCTGTGGCCCACAAGGCAGTGCGCGTTGATCGGCCCGAAGCCAGCATGATCGAGGCTACCGTAAATCCCTCAGGCATCTTGTGAAGGAGGATCGCAACGAAAACCAGCAGACCTACTCGGAAGTCAACCAGGAAAGCCGCGGCGATAGAGACGCCGTCGAAAAATGTGTGAATCCAAAGGCCACCCACGGCAGCGTAAGCTGCAGAGGGTTTCATGAAGGATTCGGGATGCGTCTCAGCCCCGAAGTGAAAGTGGGGAGCAATCGTATGTTCGAAGAGTTGGATGAGGAGGTAGCCGCCGAGCAGGAGCGTCATTGCCCCGACCACCGATGCCGCCGCCCGTTCACCTTCGAGATTTGCGGTCCAGAGCCTCACGCTCTCCGGAACTATCTCGATAAATATGGCAGCCAGCATAAATCCCGCGCCCAGGGCAACCAAATATTTCAGGAAGCGCTCGCCTAAACGGTGCGCTCCCGATCTAATAAGGACAAATCCGCCGAGAAGATTCGCCCCAGCCGCGAGCAATCCAAACAGAAGAAGTCCTGCAAATCCTCCGAGATTGAGGTCCATTCAGTTCGCCAGATCCGCGCTTCGATGTCTAGACATTGGCCGTCAATATACAACAAGGCCACGCGACTGCCTATTGCGGGTGTTCTGGGGGACGATTAACTTTGAAGAGCCCTCTCGCTGGAGTGCGTTGACAGGTCACTTTGCCCCAAGGTTCGCGCGGGTCACACTTCCACTGGCTACCCTCTGCCTCACCAGCGGTGTGCTCGATGAACGGCGGGGGCAACAAGAGGCGAACGTTAACTTTGAGCGGGCAGGCGAAAACCCTCCAAAACCCTAGGTTTTTCAAGAGTTATCTATTGACACTCAAAATGATGGAGCGTAGACTCCGATTCGGGTGGTCAAAAGTGGTCGGAAGTGGGTCCAACCTCGTTACGACTGATCGCTAGTTCATCTTTTCCAGGCCACCCACCAAATCTATTGACTGGTCGACTTTATGTTGCGGGGAAACTACACGGCCCGGATTGATGTCAAGGGTCGGCTCAAGGTGCCGACTCCGTTTCGCCGCCTGATCGACGAAAAGCACGGCGGGGAATTCTACATAACAAGTCTCACCGGTGACAACGTTCGCATCTACCCGTTGCCGGAATGGGAATCGATCGAACAAAGACTCACGCTCTTGCCGACGATGGATCCGGCGCGGCGCAAGTTTCTTGACAGAACGAATTACTACGGTCAGCAGTCGACGATCGATGGCCAGGGACGGCTCTTGATTCATCCCTTGCTTCGGAAAAGCGCCGGCGTGATGGGCGACGTCGCGGTCTTGGGCTATCTGACCTATCTGGAAGTTTGGGAGTTGGACGTTTTCAAATCGCGAATGCTGGCGGACCCATACACAGAAGAGGACGAAGCGGCAATTGCGAAGCTGGGCATTTGATAGTGATGAGTAAAGAGTGATGAGTGATGAGCAATGAGTGCTTCGCAACAGACTACCGGTATTAACTTGTCACTCATCACTCATTACTCATCACTGGAGTTTGGTTCTTTGAACGAGATCACGGGGCGGTGGTGATGGCTGCGTCTTTGGGGGGCATTGACGCGCCCCATCGCCCCGTGCTGCTTCGCGAAACGATTGAGTTTCTCGCGCCCGACCGCGGTGGGCTTTTCGTAGATTGCACGCTTGGCCTTGGCGGACACTCTGAAGCCATCCTTGAATCTTCGAGCGAGACCAGCGTTATCGGCATCGACCGGGACGGTGAAGCTTTGCGAACGGCTTCTGAGCGGCTGAGCAGGTTTGGCCCACGCTTTCGGGCCGTTCATGCAGACTACAAGAATCTCGAGCGAGTATTGACAGACATGGGCGAGAGCGGCCCGTCAGGCGTTTTGGCCGATCTCGGCGTTTCATCTCTCCAGTTTGATTCACCTGCAAGGGGGTTCAGTTTTCGGTTTGAGGCTCCGCTGGACATGCGGATGGATACGGAAGGCGGCGGCGCGACGGCAGCCGATCTTTTGCGCGAACTACCGGAAGAAGAGCTTGCCCGAATAATTTTTGAATACGGCGAAGAGCGAAACTCACGACGCATCGCCAAGTGGATAGCAGAGCATCGCGAGCAAGGGCAGCCGATAACGACGACGACACAGCTTGCAGATTTGGTAGCGCGCGCAGCAGGAAAAAAGAAGCGCTGGCAAATCCACCCGGCCACAAGGACTTTCCAGGCCCTGCGCATTGCGGTCAACCAGGAACTCGAAGGTCTGACCGAATTCGTTGAAACAGCAGTTGATCTTTTACAACCTGACGGACGCTTCGTCGTTATCAGTTTCCATTCGCTTGAGGATCGGATCATGAAGCAGGAGCTTCGCCGACTATCAGGTTACTGTCAGTGCAGGATCAGAATGGACATCTGCACTTGCGGGGCAAGACGTGCCGTCGAATTGCTAACCAAACGTCCGGTCACACCGGATCAGGATGAGCTTGACGTAAATCCCCGAGCCCGCAGTGCAAAATTGCGAGCCTGTCGCAAGTTGATTTCAGGGTGAAACGATTTCAGATCTCAGATTTGAAATTACAGATCTGATTCATAAAAACAAACTAGACCCGGAGTTCCCCATGAAAAGAGTTCCCTCGATGCAGCGCAATGCCACGATCCGGCGCGACCGCGATAGCCGCGCGCTATCTCGTCTCGCTCTATTGTTGTTTTGTGGCCTGGTTCTGGCCAGCGGTTTTGTATTTGCCGCGCGGCAACACTTTGCGGCGGTTCAGTATGGCTACCAGAGCGAAACGCTTCGCCAGGAACGCGCCAGACTGGAAGAGGAACGGCAGCACCTGCTGCTCCAGAAGCAGCAGGCCTACGCTCCCGCACGGCTTCAGTCTGAAGGGATTGGTCTGGGCCTAAAGCCGTTACTGGCGAATCAAATGGGGACCCAGAAAGCCAGCAAACGGAATCAACTACCGCTCGCCCCGGCTGTGGTCAGTCCTTCCGCATCATTTCAGCGCTCGAGCGCCGGCAATTAGTTGAGGCGTGTGGATTGGCAGTGGACTCGCAGGTTCTCAGCGTCGAGGACAAATCGCCGTTAATCGAGACGGGTCCGCCGCCTCTCATGCTTGGGTTAGAGAGAAGGGATATGTCCAGGGAATGATGGCACGCCGCACTACTCAATCAGAGTCATACTCAGACCTTTCGATTCGCCGCACGCTTTTTGTTGCGGCTTTCGTAGTTTTCTGGATGCTCGCAATTAGCGCCCGGCTGGTCTACCTGCAAGTTTCTCGTCACGAGAGTTTGGTAGAGAAAGCCCAACGTCAGCAGCAATCGGCCATTGAGACGGCGCCTGCGCGAGGGCTGCTGCTGGACCGTCAGGGTCGAGAGCTGGCGCGGAGTATCGACACTAACTCCATTTCGTTTGACCCCGGCGAATTCGACTCGAAACCGTTGAAGAAAGGCGAACAAGAACCTACACCCTTTGCCAGGGCAGAAAGGCTTGAGTGCACAGCCGGGCTTCTCTCGTCTGTTTTGAAGTTGGACCAGAAGACGATCTTCAACCAGATGAACGAGGCGAAAGAAAAAGGGCGCCGCTTCCTCTGGGTGGCTCGCCGTATAGAACTTGCTCAGGCGAGGCAAATCGAAGAGATGCGCCTGCCCGGAATTCGGTTGATAAAGGAGCCGAAGCGTTACTACCCCAACGGCTCTCTGGCAGCGCACGTGCTCGGGTTTGTTGGTTTGGATGGAATTGGGTTGGCCGGAATAGAGCAGGTTTATAACGACAAGATTACCGGAGAACCGGGCAAGCTATTCATCGAAAGAGACTCTCGTGGCGACGCTTATGAGAGTTCAGAAATTCCTGCTCAACCCGGGCAGACGGTCGTGCTGACGATCGATCAGTCAATTCAATATCACGCCGAAGCCGCGCTGACTACCGCGATTTCCCAGTCAAACGCGAAATCGGGAACGGCAATTGTGCTGGAACCTAAGACGGGTGAAATCCTGGCGCTGGCGAATGCGCCCACCTTCGATCCCAACGAGGTAGGCGCAGCGACGCCGGCGGCACGCTCCAACTGGGCGCTGCAAAATATTTATGAGCCCGGCTCGACTTTCAAGATCGTGGCTTTCTCGGCAGCGATCGAAAAAGGTTTAGCTAAGCCCGACGATCACATCGATTGCCAGATGGGTTCGATTACCATCGCCAAGCGCGTCGTACACGATCATCACCCATTTGGCGACCTGACAATTTCTGACGCTCTGGCAAAATCAAGCAACGTCGCCGCCATTAAGCTTGGCATTCGCGTCGGCGACCCACTGATGTACGACTACATCAGGAGTTTTGGTTTTGGTTCGCGGACAGGAGTGGAACTACCCGGCGAGACGGCTGGGCTGCTTCGTCCGGTGGCCCGATGGCAAGCCTCGTCGATTGGTTCAATTGCTATTGGGCAGGAAATCGGAGTGACGCCGTTGCAGATGGCCGCGGCGTTCGGCGCCGTTGCAAACGACGGCGTGCGTGTGGCTCCGCATCTCGTTCGTGAAATCAGAAACGCTTCGGGGGCCGCCACATTTCGGAGCAATCCCGAGCGGCGACCGGTGATCAGTAAAGAAACTGCGAGCGCGTTGCGTGGAATGCTTGAGGCCGTGACGCTGAATGGCACGGCGAAGCTGGCGCAGCTCGATGGTTACACGGCAGCCGGAAAGACGGGAACAGCGCAGAAGATCGATCCGTTGACAAAAACATATTCAACCACCAAGCACGTGGCGTCGTTTGTCGGATTCGCACCAGTCAACAATCCCGCTGTCGTAATCGTGGTAGTGGTTGACGAACCGTCAGGTGCTTATCACGGTGGAGATGTGGCCGCCCCGATCTTCAGAGAGATTGCCGAACGCATCCTGCCCGAGATGGGCGTGGCGCCGGATACCGATTTCAAAAGCCCTGTAGAGCTGATCGCCCGCGAAACAAAGACTCCTGAACAGGTTGCGATGGAGCAGGAGATAACTCGGGTTGAGGAGACGCGCGCGTCCACGATGCCGCGAGTATCCGCGCGAGACAACCGTGGCGGTGAAATAGTCTATGCGGTGGCTACCAGCAAAGCGATCCTGATGCCTGATCTAAGAGGACGAAGCGTGCGCGATGTGGCGCGTGCCTGCGCTCAACTTGGCCTCCAGATGGAAGCACATGGCGAAGGTCGAGTTGTTCGACAAACACCTGCGGTCGGATCGGAGTTGAAGCCAGGGCAAGTGATCTACTTAGACTTTGGCAGGTTGAACTGACTTACGCCGGGAGCAGACATCCTGTCTGCAACCGTCGCGCTTGAAATTTACGCGGCAGAGAAAAACGCAAACCGATAGTTTGCGCTACATGAACCAGGAGCAATCGAGATGATCCCCCATCGAGTGCTGAGCAACGAGTTCTTTGGAAATGGTTTGAAGCAGAGGGTGACAGCATGCCGGAAGCGCTTGCGCGTTAACCGTCACCATCACCGGCTGCAGTCAAACGGGGGACAGTCATTATTCACTTCGGAAATAAGCACCTCTTTTCCTGCTGAGAATGTCGTCGTGCGAGAATCGCTGATCGGAAGCAAAGAAAGCTCCGAGCATCAACAGCAGGAAGCCTGGATCCGGCCGGAGCTAGAGGTTGGCATAACGTGAAGGTAAGAGAAGCATCGATGCTGATGGGCGCTAACGCTGCCGCGCTAAGCGCCGAGTTATTTGACAAGGAAATAAACGAATTTTCGATCGATTCGAGGTCGGTTAAAGCCGGTGAGCTCTTTTTTGCATTATCGCAGGAAGACTACGCACGCGCCGGCTTCAATGGGACTTTTGACGATGCGCATCAATACATAAACGACGCGTTGAACAAGGGTGCGATTGCGGCGGTGGCGCGAGCAGACCGAATCGAGCGCGCTCCGGCGCTTCAGGTGGTCAAAGATCGCCTGCTCGTAGTCGATGACGTGATTGCTGCTTTGCAAACGCTAGCGCATCGCGTTTACACAGCCTGGGGGAAACCAGTTGTAGGAATCACCGGCAGCGCCGGCAAGACTACGGCCAAGGAACTAACCGCCCACTTGTTGAGCAGCAATGGACGGCGAGTGTTGAAGAGCGAGAGAAACTACAACAACGGGTTGGGATTGCCGCTTTCGGTTTTGCGCATGGTGAGCGAAGGGCGTTCGCCAGAACAATTTGATATCGCCGTACTGGAGATGGGCATGTCGTCGCCGACTCATGAGATTCAGCGCTTGACCCAAATCACGCCGCCGGACATCGCCGTTGAGCTAATGATTGCGCCAGTCCATCTCGAACACCTCGGGTCGATTGAAAACATCGTGGCCGCCAAAGCCGAGCTGATTGAAGGACTAAAGCCAAACGGTATCGCGGTGTTGAATGCGGACGATCCGTTGGTGATGGGAATGCGAAACAAGCACCGCGGGCGAACCGTCACCTTCGGCATCGACAACGCGGCTGACGTCGCCGCAAAAGAAATCGATACCAGCCGGCTTGGGCACATCAACTTTCGCTTGCAGACTACGCTTGGCGAAGCCCTTGCAACCTTGCCGATGAGTGGACGGCACAACCTGATGAATGCGCTGGCGGCCGCAGCAGTTGCAACCTGTTTTGATGTTGAACCGGAAGCGATTGGCGCAGCGCTCAGGAGTGCGATGCCGCCGCGGATGCGCGGAGAGGTTCTGGACTTTGCCGGCGGGTTTAGGGTGGTAGACGATTCGTACAATTCGAATCCGCGTTCGTTGCTAAACATGGTCCGCACGATTGCGGAAGCGAAAACCAAACTGACGAGACGCATTGTTATTGCCGGCGAAATGTTGGAACTGGGGCCCGAAGAAGTGGGGCTTCATCGCGAAGCCGGGCGCGAGATTGCTCGGGCGGGGATCGACAGTTTGTGGGGGATTCGTGGTTTGGCCGCAGAGATCGTTGCCGGCGCGAAAGAAGCCGGCCTGGCAGAATCGGTTTTCTTTGAGAGTTCGGACGCAGCCGCCCGCGTCCTTGTTGATGAGATCAGGGAAGGCGATCTGGTCCTGGTAAAGGGTTCGCGTGGCGTCGCTACTGACAAGATCGTCAAGGCGCTCAAAGAACGGTTCCCTTTGGTGGATCTGTAGGACAGGCATTCCTGCCTGACCAACGTGACGGAGAGACAGATTCGGTAGCGTGGTGGACAGACAAGAATGTCTGTCCTACTTAAAGAGAATCCTGAATGATCTATTACGTCTTTTACGAACTGATTTTTAACCATTTCAAGGACAAGGAATGGTATCTGGTTAAGGCGCTCAACGTCTTCCAGTATGTCACGTTCCGAACTGCGTATGCGTCAATCACCGCGCTGCTCCTGTCACTGCTCTTCGGCGGTAAGCTGATTAGGAGACTCAGAACCTGGAATGTCGGCCAACAAATTCGCGAAGAGGGACCGCAGGGTCACATGGCCAAACGAGGCACGCCCACGATGGGCGGAGTGCTCATTGTTGGTTCGGTAATTATTTCCACCCTGCTGTGGGCGCGCTTATCAAGTGTCTATGTGTGGACGGTGGTCATCGCCACGCTTGCTTTTGGAGCCATCGGCTTTGCTGACGACTATCTGAAGATGGCGAAGCGCCGTAGCCTGGGGTTAACAGGAAAGCAAAAACTGCTGGGACAGTTGCTGATTGCGGTAGGAGTTTGGGCTGTCCTGTTTGTTTTAACCAAGTATTTCGCGAGCGATTATTCGTGGAATATTAGTTTTCCCTTTTTTAAGTTAACGGCGAATCCTTTCGGTATCAGTTATATCGGCCCATTCCTCTACCTGTTGTTCATCATCGTGGTCTTGATGGGGTTCTCCAATGCGGTGAATTTGACAGACGGTTTGGATGGACTCGCGATTAGCGTGACCTTCATCGCGATGACGGCGCTGACGGCCCTGACCTATTTGAGCAGCGACGCGCGTTGGGCGGGCTATTTGGAATTGACGCACCGGCCGGAAGCAGCGGAGCTGACTGTGTTTTGCGGGGCAATGGCGGGAGCAAGCCTCGGCTTCCTCTGGTACAACGCGCCGCCTGCGGAAGTTTTCATGGGGGATGTCGGCAGTCTGGCAATTGGTGGTGCGATGGGCACGGTGGCGGTGCTGACGAAACAGGAATTCATGTTGCTGATGATCGGTGGCGTGTTTGTCATCGAGGCGCTGTCGGTAATGTTGCAGGTAAGCGTTTTCAAGATGACGAAACGCACGACGGGGACTGGGCGGCGAATGTTTAAGATGACGCCGTTGCACCATCATTTTGAAATGCAGGATTGGAAGGAGTCGAAGATTGTCTTCCGGTTCCTGATCATTGCGATCTTATTTGCGCTGTTGAGCCTGTCGACGTTGAAGCTGAGATGAACGTCAGCGGCAAGAAAGTTCTGGTGATGGGAGCGGCGCGCAGTGGGATTGCATGCGCGAAGTTTTTGTTAGCACGCGGCGCGACAGTGGCGCTTAACGATGCGAAGCCATTTGAAAAGTGGAGCGCTGAAGCGCAAGCGCTCAAAAGCGAAGGCGCCGGATGTTTGGCAGGGGATCTTCCCAGCTGGCTGCTCGATCAGATTGAACTACTCGTAATTAGCCCGGGTGTTCCCACCAAGGCGATTCCGATTAGATATGCAGAACGCGCCGGGGCTGAAGTTATTGGGGAAGTGGAGTTGGCTTCCAGATATTTGAAAGGCCGCGTCGTGGGCATTACCGGTTCAAACGGTAAGACCACGACAACGCAATTAACCGGAGAGTTGCTGAAAGATGCGGGCTTGCCAACGCAAGTCGGTGGAAACATCGGGACCCCATTGATATCGCTCGTGGAAACATCGCGCGATGACGGCTGGACGGTGGTGGAATTGTCTAGCTTTCAATTGGAGACGATTAGGGACTTTCATCCCGCCGTGGCCGCGGCGCTTAACGTTACGCCCAACCACATGGATCGTTACGAATCATTTACCGACTACGCCGGCGCCAAGCACCGGATTTTCATGAACCAAATCGCTGGTGACCTGGCCGTGTTGAATGCGGATGACGAAATCGTTTCGAGCTGGGGAGAAGGGTTGCGGGCTCACGTTTCGTATTTCAGCGTGAAGCGAGAACTGAGCGAAGGATTGTTTTTGCGCGGTACCGAGATTGTTTCGCGGGCCGGCGGTGCTGAGTTGGTGTTGTTGAATAGCACTGAGATGAAACTTCGCGGTCTGCACAATGTTGAGAATGTGCTCGCAGCGTTATCAATGGGACTTGCTTGCGGCGCCGGCCCGGAATCCATGCGTGAAACGGTGGCGCGCTTTGAACCGGTCGAGCACCGGCTTGAGTTTGTTGTCGAGATTCAAGGTGTGAAGTTTTACAACGACTCGAAAGCAACGAGCGTGGATGCGACAGTCAAAGCGTTGGAAGCGTTTCAGTCCGATCCGGGAAAGGTGGTCTTGATACTCGGCGGACGCGGGAAAAAAGCACCGTACGAGCCCCTGGCATCTTTGGTGCGCGAGAAGGCACGAAAGTTGATTCTGATTGGTGAAGACGCGCAGACGATCGCGGCGGAACTCGGGGATTACGCGCCAGCGGAAGAGGGAAGTGATATGCGGGAAGCAGTTGCGCTTGCATTCAGAGCGGCGGAAGCGGGAGATACGGTCTTACTCGCTCCGGCGTGTGCAAGCTTCGATATGTTCGACACGTATGAGCACCGCGGGCGAGTGTTTAAAGAGGAAGTCCAAAGTCTAAAGTCCAAAGTCCAAAGTCCTTCTTTCTGACGTTGGACGTTGGACATTGGACATTGGACCTTGGACTGCTGAAAAGAAATGGCGAAGAAGTTACAACCTGACAAATGGCTATTTGCCGCCACCGTTGGCCTCGCGCTGTTTGGCGTGGTGATGGTTTACAGCGCGTCGGCCGTGATGGCATTGCGCGACAACGGCAATCAATATCACTACGTCGTGAAGCAGGGCATGTGGACTGCGATCGGGTTGGTCGTCATGGTCGCGGCCATGCAGTTTGATTACACCCGATTGAAAGATCGCCGCATCGTTTATGGCTTGCTGCTGGCGACCGTGTTGATGCTGTTTGCAGTCTTCGCTTTTTCTCCGATCAATGGCGCGCGCCGCTGGATCAAGGGGCCAGGTTTTTCGGTGCAACCGTCTGAGGTGGCAAAGCTCTCGCTGACGATTTTTCTGGCTTACTTCCTTGAGCGGCGAGCGGGCGAGGAGCGCTCCTTCTGGGGGACTTTTGTTCCCTGCGCTGTTATGACTGGCTTCCTGGCGCTCTTGATTGTGGCTGAACCGGATCTGGGAACTGCATTGATGCTCGTGGTGATCTTCGGTGTCCTGGTCTATGCCGCCGGTGCTCGACTGCTGCACCTGGGAATGGCTGCATTGCCGGCGCTCGTGGGTGTTGCCGCACTGCTCATCTTCGTTCCGTTTCGGATGAGGCGCATGGTGATGTTTCTTGATCCTTGGGCCGACCCCCAGGGCAGCGGGTTTCAGGTCGTGCAGTCGCTGATCGCGATTGGTTCTGGTGGTGCGAATGGGCTGGGTTTTGCGCAAGGCAAACAGAAAATGTTGTTCCTGCCTTTTGCTCACTCGGATTTTATTTTCGCGGTCATTGGCGAAGAGTTAGGTCTGCTGGGAACGCTCGGCGTCGTCATGATCTTCGGATTGTTTTTGTGGCGGGGAATTCGCACGTCGCTGCTGGCGCCAGACCGTTTTGCAAGACTGCTGTCGCTGGGGTTGGTGACCGGCATCGTAGCGCAAGCTCTTTTTAATATCAGCGTCGTGCTTTCGCTTGTTCCCACCAAAGGGATTCCATTGCCGTTTATTTCATACGGTGGCTCGTCGCTGGTTCCGACGCTGGCCGCCGTGGGAATTCTGCTTAACATTTCCCAACATGCGAATGGCTCGCCAAGCTTCGAGTTGCTGAAATTGTTGGGCGCGCGCAGCCAAAAGGCCCCGGGAAAGTTGCGCGTCGCGCAGCCGGGGCGCGCGGCTTCGCGCGTGGGGTAACCCGAGATGCGCGTGCTGATCGCCGCCGGAGGAACTGGTGGCCACATTTATCCGGGCATCGCAGTCGCCAACGAAATTCTGCGACGTTGGCCAGAGTCGGAAATCAGGTTTGTAGGCACGGCGCGGGGATTGGAAAACAAGCTAGTACCGCAGGCGGGTTTTGAACTTTCGATCATTGAAAGCGCGGGTCTGAAGAATGTCAGCGCAATCGCGCGAGTGCGCGGTCTGATGGTTATTCCGCGAAGCCTGTGGGCTGCGCGAAGTTTAATCAAGGGCTTTCAGCCAGACATTGTTATCGGCGCGGGTGGTTATGTATCAGGGCCGGTGCTGTTGGCGGCGGCGTTAATGAATCGGCCCACGCTGGTGTTGGAGTCAAACGCGTTGCCGGGTTTTACCAACCGGAGACTGGCGCTTTTTGTTGATAAGGCAGCCGTTTCATTTTCTGCCGCGCTGCCTTACTTCCGTGGTAAGGCGGTGGTAACCGGCAATCCGGTGCGACGCGAGTTCTTTGAGATACCGGCGAGACAACGAGATGCTGCTCAGTTTTCAGTACTCGTGTTTGGCGGATCGCAGGGTGCGCAGGCGATCAACGAAGCGATGATTGCAGCGCTTCCCGAACTCGATGAATTGCGTAGCGTGCTGCGGATAACGCATCAGACGGGCGAGGCGGATTTTGAAAAGGTGCGCAACGGTTACCTCGACGCGGGCTGGTCACAGCGGGTGGACGTGCGGCGGTACATCGATGACATGGTTATCTCGTTTGGTAATGCCGATCTGGTCCTTTCGCGCGCGGGCGCGACGACGACGGCGGAACTGATCGCCGCAGGAAAAGCGGCCATCATGATTCCGTTTCCTTTGGCGGCCGATGATCATCAAAGGAAAAACGCTGAGGCGCTGGTGGCGGAAGGTGCAGCGCGCATGATTCTGCAGCGGGATTTAACTGGATCGTCACTGGCAGCCGAATTGGGGAAATTAGTTCGATCGCCGGACGAGGTGAGGGAAATGGAAGAAGCGAGCCGGCGATTGGCGCGCGGAGATGCGGCGGCCGCGGTGGTGGATTTGATTGAGGGAATGTTGGGAGTCTCGACCGTCGACCGTCGACCGTCGACGGTTTAAAGAAATGTTTAGAAGAATTCAGCACGTACATTTTGTTGGCATTGGCGGAATCGGCATGTCGGGAATTGCCGAGGTACTAATCAACCTTGGTTTCCGCGTGTCGGGCTCCGATGCCAAACGGTCGAATGTGACTGACCGCCTGCAGTCGATGGGAATTGATTTCGCCGAAGGGCACGATGCAGAAAACGTTGGCGACGCTCACGTGGTTGTTCGCTCAACTGCTGTGCGCGACGACAACCCGGAAGTGATGGAAGCTCACCGTCGTTCAATTCCAGTTATTCCGCGCGCGGAGATGTTGGCGGAGCTAATGCGTTTGAAGCCACACACAGTGGCAGTGGCCGGTTCGCACGGAAAGACATCGACCACGTCAATGGTGGCGACCGTATTGGGTCACGCCGGACTGGATCCGACGATCGTTGTCGGAGGCGTGGTGGGCGCCTTTGGATCAAATGCACATCTGGGGACCAGCGACCTGATGGTAGTGGAAGCCGATGAAAGCGACCGCTCGTTTTTGATGCTGACGCCGACGATTGCAGTAGTCACAAATATCGACCGCGAGCACATGGATTACTACAACGACATGGATGACGTGCGCGCATGCTTTACCAGCTTTGTAAACAAAGTTCCCTTTTATGGCGCGTCGGTATTGTGTCTGGATGATCCTAACGTGCAAGCGATCATTCCAGCGGTCGAGCGGCGGCGAATAACTTTCGGCTTGAGTGCCCAGGCGGATATCTCGGCGCACAATATTCGTTTCGATCAAAACTTTGGTTCACTCTTCAGTGTTTGGCACGGCACCGATGTGGTGGGCGACATCTCGCTGCCCGTGCCCGGCCTGCACAACGTCTATAACGCACTCGCTGCGATCGCCGTTGGTTTTGAGCTCGACGTTCCTTTCACGCAGATTTCGGAGGCGCTCAGCAGTTTCACCGGCGCGGGCCGAAGGTTTCAGTTCAAAGGCGAATCGGGCGGCGTGATGGTGGTGGACGACTATGGCCATCACCCAACTGAAGTCAAAGCGACGCTTGCCGCCGCAAAAATCGGCTCGGGCGGACGGCGTATTGTGGTTTTGTTTCAGCCGCATCGTTACAGCCGCACCCATGATTTGATGGAAGAGTTTGCGCGTTCATTCAACAATGCCGACACGCTTTTCGTCACCGATATCTACGCCGCGAGTGAAGACCCAATTGAAGGCACGACTGCTGAATCCCTGACCGCGGCCATCAAGCGCTTCGGTCACAAGGACGTTCGCTACGTGGGGGCGCTTGAAACTGCTGCCGAAGCTTTGCGCGATCACGTGTTGCCGGGTGATTTGGTTTTGACGCTGGGCGCCGGCACAGTCAGCCGTGTTAGTGATCAGTTACTGGCCCTGCTTCGTGAGCGCAGCGATGCGAAAGGTATTTAGTTTTTAGGCAATTAGAACTGCGAGATTGCGGCCGCAAACCATGACTGAAGTAGCAACAGAGACAGACTTCCGAGAACGAGACGTGAGGTTGCAGGAGATTGCCACCCGGCTCGGAGTGCGCGCCGAACGCGGCCGGCGTTTCGCGGAACTGACCAGCCTGCGCGTTGGCGGCGCCATTGATTGGGTGCTGTCTCCGCAAACTGAAGCGCAGGCTGCCGCGCTGGTCCATGAGATGGACACGGCGGGGATTGGCTGGCGAGCGTTGGGCTCGGGGAGCAACATTCTCGCCGACGACAGCGATCACCATTACGTCGTTTTGAGTCTCAAAGAATTAAAAGGGGAACTTGAGGTTGACGGCGAACGCGTCTCGGTTCCCGCGGGTTATTCGTTACCGCGACTTTGTATCGATGTCGCTCGCGCGGGTCTGTCTGGAATCGAAGGGCTCGGCGGCATTCCGGGCACCGTGGGCGGTGCAGTTTGGATGAACGCCGGTGCATACGGTCATGAAATTGGGACGGTCACCGAGACAGTTCGCGTAGCTCGCGAGGGACAAGTGGTTGAGTTACCCGGGGCCGACGTTCAGTGGAATTATCGCCACACGTCGTTCAAAGAAGGGGAGCTCTTACTTGGCGCCACACTGCGTTTGACACCCGACGACGCCGAGAAAATCCGCGCGCGCATGGAAGATGCGAAGTCGCGAAGGATGGCGACCCAGCCGCACGGCTCGCGCTCTGCCGGTTGCTTCTTCAAGAATCCTCCATCGAGCATGGTGGGGACGGGAAAGATGATCGATGAGATGGGAATGAAAGGCGCGCGTCGAGGCAGCGCGCTGGTTTCTCCAGTGCATGCGAATTTCATTGTCACCGAAGGAGAAGGCGCGCGCGCGGAAGACGCCCTTGCACTTGCGGAAGAGATTCGAGAGCGAGTGAAACGTGAGCAGGGAATCGAACTCGAGTATGAAGTGGAACTCTGGCGCGCTCAGAGACCCGGCACTAACACACCAATCGCTGCAGATGAGAAGTCAGACAGCGAACCGACTGAAAAGGAGCCGACGTGAGAGAACAAGTCATTGCACATAAAGTGGGCAATCGCAGCGGCGGCGCCGGCGCGCGTCGATCCGGGGCCGGCGCCCAGAGACCTATGCGACGTGACCGCGATAACGAGGGCGAAGGACTTGCTACCCGATTGCGAGGAGTAGTTGGTTATCTGCCTTCGTTTCTGAAACTCGCATTGGCAATCGTCGCTGGGGTGTTGGTGTTCGCCGGCTACCGCGCGGCAGCGTCGGCAAGTTTCTTTAAGGTGCGGAATGTCGAAGTACAAGGAACCTCGAGAGTCTCATCGAGCGAGGTCCAGGCCCTGGTTCGACGCGACGTAGAAAACACTGGCGTTTGGAAAGCGGATCTGCCGGCCCTGAGCGCGAAGTTGGAAAAGCTTCCCTGGGTTCGCACGGTGGTTGTTTCGCGAGTGTTGCCGGATGGTATCCGCGTACGAGTTTCCGAACGCGTGCCGCGCGCTGTGGTGCGAACAGCGTCTGGCCGATTTCGTTGGGTGGATGAGGACGCAGTACTGCTGGGTGAAATGCTGCCGACGGATCAGCTACCGTCATTTTTCCTGCGTGGACTTAATGAAGACGACGCCGCGGCCAATCGCACGGAGAATCGCGAGCGAGTGCGAAAATTTATGGAGTTGCAAAGCGGATGGGACGCAGCCGGGCTATCAGAGCGCGTGAGCGAAGTAAATTTGATCGACATTCATGACATCCGCGCGCAGTTGGCCGGCGACAATTCCCAGATCGAAGTGCGACTCGGCTCGCAGGATCAGGGCAATCGTTTGAAAAAGGCCCTCGAGGTCCTTGATGGACAACGGCAAACGCCGCACGGCGAGCTTATTAGCTACATTGATCTTAGTCAGGGGCGGCGTGCGATCGTGGGATTGATAACCGGTGCGCAAGCAACTGCGACGAACGGTGAGGCTCACGTCGCGGCCCAACCTGAGATAGTTGAGCCTGCGCCGAAGCCCCTCGCTGAGAAGAAGCCCGAGACTGAAAAGAAGCAGGAACGCGGCACAACGACCAGCCCTCTGCGTAACGCCGCCAGGCTCGCAACTGCACCGACGACTGCCGCCAGCAGGACGAGAAACGAGCGCGAGGCGAAACCGCGCCCGGCGGAAAAGAAACAGGACAAAACCCAGAAGACCGCACGTCGAAATTGATCATCGTTCGCAGTTTCAAGAGTCGACTCTTAAGGAGCACCAGTAAATGGCCAAGCGCACGCACCACACAATCGGGCTGGATATCGGGACCAGTAGGGTGACGTGTATCGCGTGTGAACCCGGAGAGGGAGGACTCCTCGACATCGTGGGGATTGGTGAAGCCGAGGCTCGTGGTTTGCGAAAGGGCGTGATCGTTAATCCCGAAGCGGCCGTCGATGCGATCAAGAAGGCGGTCGAAGAAGCCGAGAGAATGAGCGGGATACAAGCTGAGGAAGTGACAATCAACCTCGCCGGCTCGCATATCCTCGGTTTCAACGGTCAGGCGATTGTCGCAGTCTCGGGTCGGGATCGTGAGATCACGGCTGAAGATGTGCGCCGCGCAATAGATTCCGCTTGCGCTATTCAGCTACCAGCAGGCCGCGAGATTGTGGATCGACTGCCGCAGGAATTCATCGTTGACGATCAGGACGGCATCAACGATCCGGTGGGAATGATTGGGGCCCGGCTGGCCGTTAAAGTCCACATCATCACTAGTCCGGTAACCGCCCGGCAAAACGCCATCAACGCCGTGAATCGCGCCGGCTTAATCGTGGCCGATATGGTGCTGGAACAGCTCGCCGCGGCCGAAGCATCGTTGACTGAAGATGATCGAGAATTTGGTGCGGCTTTGGTGGATATTGGGGCTGAAACTACTGGATTGGTTATCTACCAGCGCGGAGCCGTGCAGCATACGGCAGTGTTTCCGCTCGGCGGTTCGCACTTCACGAACGACATCGCCTTTGGTCTGCGCACGCCGATTCCCGATGCGGAAAAAATCAAGCGTGCGGTGGGGTCTGCATGCAGTACTTCGCTCACCGAGATGGAACGCGGCGAACTGGTAGATGTTCCCTCGGTTGGCGGGCGCGCGCCGCGACAGCTTTCGAGGCAAATTCTTTGCGACATTCTGCAGCCGCGCGCCGAAGAAGTGCTGATGCATGTCGCAGACGAGATCAAAGATGCCGGCTGGGAGCGACAACTATCGAGTGGTGTCGTGTTGACGGGTGGCGGCGCCTTGCTCAGCGGCATGACGGAGATTGCCGAACAAGTTTTCGACGCTCCGGTGCGGCTTGGATTTCCTGAACGCGATCGGTTCGGTGGTTTGGTGGAAGACGTGCAGAGCCCGGCGTGGGCCGCGGCGACTGGCTTAGCGCTCGTGGCCAGCCGCGCGCAGGCGACGGAACTACGCACTGCGATGAGTCGCAGAGGGTCGACCGGCAAGCTCACGCATTTTGTTTCAAAGTTTCGAAATCGTTTCAGTAGTATTTTTTGACAAGTTGTTGTATGCTTTCGCCCCGATCGCACAAGATATAGTCCGCTATATATGGACGCCGATGGAGCGAGCAACCCAACATAGAAGGAAAAGGCCCTGGACGCCTTCCCGTTTTGGAAGAGAGGACATAACTATGGCAAAGGACGCTCGTCAACTCGGAGCCATTAACATTTTTATTGATGACGATCCGCCGATCAGTGGCGCTCGGATCAAAGTAATCGGTGTGGGCGGCGGCGGCAGCAATGCCGTAAACCGCATGATCGAAGCGGGCATCGAGGGTATTGAATTCCTGGTTGCCAACACAGATCTTCAGGCACTGAAAAGATCAAAAGCCCCAATCAAGATTCAACTCGGCAGCAAGCTCACCAAAGGTCTTGGCGCCGGCGCCAACCCAAACGTTGGCAAGGAAGCGGCATTAGAAGACACCGAAAAAATTATTGAAGTTCTTGAAGGCGCTGACATGGTCTTCGTGACCACCGGTCTCGGCGGCGGCACTGGCACCGGCGCGGCGCCGATCATTGCCTCTCTGGCCACTGAACTGGGCGCTCTGACTGTCGCGGTTGTGACCAAACCCTTCCAATTCGAAGGCCGTCGCAGGATGAACCAGGCCGAACAGGGCTTGCGCGAACTCCGCGAATGCGTGGACACCGTCATCACAATTCCAAACGAGCGTTTGCTGCACACAGTCGAGCGAACTTCTTCGCTGGCTGATTCATTCGGAGTGGCTGATGACGTTCTTCGCCAGGCGGTGCAGGGAATCAGCGATCTGATTACCGTTCCCGGTTTGATCAATCTCGATTTTGCTGACGTGAAGTCGATCATGGAAGGTATGGGAATGGCGCTCATGGGCGCTGGCCGGGCCCGTGGCGAAAACCGTGCGGCCGAAGCCACGCAGCAGGCAATCTCGTCGCCGTTGCTCGAAGAAGCAACCATCCAGGGCGCCAAAGGCGTGCTGATAAACATCACTGGCGGACCTGACCTGACGCTCTACGAAGTTAACGAAGCAGCTACGATAATTCGTGAAGCGGCTGATGAAGATGCAAACATTATCTTTGGCGCTGTGATCGATGAGAACCTAACCGACGAAATGAGAATTACCGTCATTGCCACGGGTTTTGGTCAGGAGGCTTTGGCCGCTGCTTCTGCAGCCGCGGTTTCCAGTTTGCCGGCAAACCAGCCTCGGTATGTTCAACGCCCTGCGGATGATCCTCTGCGACCGATGATGCATGGGCGTCCCGAAGATCTCGACGTGCCTACGTTTATTCGGAAAAAAGCCGACTAAAACAGGTCACACTTCGCCGCAACGAATAAGGAAGGCCACTGGATAGCCTTCCTTTTTTCGTTGAGCGCCTGCACGTAAATTTGGATCTGGGGCGTCCTGTATCGCGGTGTCGTTGGCGGTGGTTTTCCTCTTTGCTTTTTAAGTCTTGGTTGTGTAGCATGCATTCATTCCTTGCAGGTTTTCCATTATGGGTAAACGCTTCGTCCCATCTCCTTGAATGGCCGCAGCCTGCGAGAAGTTTAAATCCGCGTCAGCTCATCACCCGCCAAATGTGCGTCGCGCGATCAATTTTTTGACCCGTCTTAATTTTGTGGAGGTAGAATAAGTGAGTAATCGTAAACTGATCAGACCGACGCTCGCCCAGGTTAAAGATAAGGAGCGGGCAGTGCCCCAGCCCCGGGAACGCGCAAACGGAAGTCCACATCGTGGGCAAGGCGGAGATGGCGGACGAAATGAGGGACCGCGCGAAGCCAGCCACCGACAGCCACAACGTCCGGCCCAGCAGGTGCGCAAACGAACGCCGCCGCCGATGGAAACCAATGCCGAACTCTTCTACTACAAGAAGCAGATTGATTCCCACACCCCGATGGTAATTGTTCTGCAGGACGGCGAGGAAATCGAAGGGACAATTGAGTGGTACGACCGCGGAGCGTTGAAGGTAAATCGCGCCGCCGCGCCGAACCTTCTGCTCCTCAAACGAAACATCAAATACATGTTCAAGGCTGAAGACCGCGTAACAGCCGTCGAAGCGTAACAGCGAACCGGCCATCCGGTTAGTTATTTAGATCCCGCCCGGTTCGAGTTGAGCCTCAGCTCAAAAAATGACGGAGTTTCCCCATAGCTCATCGGGTTCGACCCCTCGACCTCGGAGAGCTCTGCCCCGCATCGCCATCACCATGGGCGATCCGGCGGGCATCGGTCCGGAAGTGGTCCTAAAGGCCGTTGCGGAAGCGGAAGTGCGACGGGTTTGCATCCCGGTAATAATTGGTGATGCGCAGTTGCTCTCGCACACCGCCCGCACACTCGACCTGCAATCGGGCTACGACATCGTTCGCCAGGGCGAAGCGATCCCTGACGAACTCTCCGAACCAATAATCTTTCATCTGGACAACATCAGCGGATTTGTGGAGTGCGGTGTCGAATCGGGCGTTGCCGGAAAAGCCGCCGGCGGATACATTGAGGCCGCAGTGGAATTATGCGCGGCGGGAAGCGTAGATGCGATCGCCACCGCGCCAATCAATAAGCGCTCGTTCTTTCTCGGGGGCTACAGCTTTCCTGGCCACACTGAATTTCTGGCTCACCTCACGCGCAGTGAAGAATATGCAATGGCCTTCGTGGCCGCCAACCTCCGCATAGTTCTGATTTCAACCCACGTGCCTCTGGCTGAAGCGATCAGGCTGGTAGAACGCGATCGGGTTATCAAGACCATCAACTTAACGCATCGCGAACTGAAACGCTGGGGGATTGAAAGTCCCCGGCTCGCCGTCGCCGCTCTCAATCCGCATGGCGCCGAAGGTGGCTTGTTTGGGATGGAAGAAGCATCGGAGATAGCGCCGGCGATTGCGTCGTGTCACGGCGTGGATGGACAGAACGTGCAGGGTCCTTTCTCCGCGGATACGGTTTTTCTGCGGGCCTCTCGCGGCGAGTTTGACGCAGTAATCGCTTGCTACCACGATCAGGCGATGATTCCGGTCAAATGCCTTTCGTTTGGCGAGGCCGTGAATGTTACTCTGGGATTGCCGTTCATCCGCACGTCGGTGGATCATGGGACGGCCTTCGACATCGCAGGGAAGGGGATCGCGGAACATTCCAGCATGCTGGCCGCAATCAAGCTCGCCGCTGAGTTGTCCACCAGTGCCGGAGAAAGTAACTGTACGGTGGAAGTGTAGACAGATCTAAAGATTGGAAGTGTAAGAACCTCATCGTGAATAACCCAACGAACCCAACAACTGACCAGAGTGATAAACGTCGCATCCTGGTGGCAGATGATGATCCAGCGATCCTGCGACTGGTCTCTGCCATACTCGAGAAAGAAAACTATGGCGTAGTGACAGCCCGCGACGGTCGGGAAGCCTACAAGATTCTGCAGGGCGACCAGAGTTTCACCGCAGCCATCTTCGACGTCGTGATGCCACACATTTCCGGCCCGGAGCTCGTTCGTTACATGAAAACGGAAAAGCGCCACATGAAAATCCCGGTGATGATGATGACCGCCGAGCAGGACCCGAAATTGTCGTCCGACAGTTTTTCTGCCGGCGCGGTCGTCTTTCTGCCCAAGCCTTTCACCACTGCGCAACTGCACACCATGCTGCAGATGCTAATCGGCCGCGCCGCGGACTAAACTTGCGCTGATGTCTTCCAGGTTTCTATCTCGCCACATCGCAGCCGCCCTCGCGCTCGTTGCGTGCGCGTCCATCAGCTACGCGCAAGTGGATAACACCGCAGCAGTTCGCGCCCCCCTTAAGCCCAGTCAGGTTCGCAAACCTTTGACGCGCATGCCGGGTTTTGAGTTAACCAACGGAGCAGTGCGCGTAAAGTCAGCGACGATGGTTGGGGCTGCGGCAGAAGCGACCGCCGAGATTCGCAATGTCTTCAGACTCGAGAAGGACCTGCAGGGAAACTGGCGCGTGGCGGAAATTCGCACGCGGCCCGACCGCTGGGAATACATCGACTTCATCGCGCGAGCTCTAAACGGGTCGTCTCCGGGTGCCTCTCCAAACCCTTGCACCGCTCCCGATCCACCGTTTAAAAGCTCATCGAGCATTCAACCAACCGTAAAGCGCACTCGTTGCCTGCTCGGAAGTCTGTTGGGGATCGAAGTGCCTTCAGACGCGATTCGGATTCAGGAAGTGGCGCCCCTGGAAATTCCAATGGGAGATCGTCCGTCGGCGACGGTGGTTGCCTGGGTGAGAGTGGATGCTCGTCTGATTAACGGCCCAAAAGGTTGGCAGGTGACTGAGCTGAGAACGGGAAACAACAACTGGGCAAACCTTGCGGCCGTAATCGCGAGAGTTGATGAAATAAAACGCGCGCAGGCGCGCACCGAATTAGCTGCGACAGCCAAAGCGCTGGAATCATTCCGCAAAGACCGCGGCTCTTACGTCGTGACTGATAGTCACACCGTACTAATCGATTATCTCAACCCGCGCTACCTGTCCGTGGTCGTGCGCGTCGATCCCTGGAGCCAGCCTTACCAATATCAGGGTACCCCCAACCATTTCACGCTCCGCTCACTCGGCGCCGACGGTAAAGAAAACACTACCGACGATGTAGTTTTGAGCGTCTGAGAAGAAGTCAGAATGCGGTCGTTAACTTTCTCCATGGTCCGGCTCGTTCTCAGAATCCCTCCAGTTGTCCAGAGACCGTTCTGATTGAGATTTGTCGCGTAAGAACCAAACGACGCCGAAGGCTAAACCCATCCCAAAGAACAAGGCCGCGAGTATCCAGAGTAACAACGTATAAGGGAGCAACAACGAAGCAATGATCGAAACGGAGGCGAGACAGAGGCTGAGAAAGAGACTGAAATATCTTGAATCTGGTGTTCCTGCTTGTTGTCTCTTCAGTTCATCGTCGGTCACCTCGTGAATGATTACTGGAGGATGAGGGATCCGTACTATTCGTATGGACTCGATTCGATCAGAGCTTCTGCGCACTTCCGAACCAGGTGATGGACGAGGCGTAGAGGCTGAGATTTTCATCACGGAGGTTTCCTTATTGCGTCTTTCTGTAGGCATACAACCTCTCTTTAGCGACTCCCAACTATACTCAGAGAATTACACACATCGCGCCAGCCGTCAGTGATCATTGCGTAGATTTCTTTATTCGAACGCAGACTACTCTTGAATAAGATTTCCCCCTCATCCCCTGTTTCCTGCCATGTCTCGATCACGCTGTCGCAGGTGCTCACAAATGCCAACCTGGTTGCATCACGAGACCATGCCGGTTGCTCATTTCTAAAGGGTGCACTGGCGACCGTCAGCCGGACCAGGTTAGACCCATTCGCATTCATTACATAAATATCGGAAGGACCCGCGTGGTCTCGATCACTGGCAAAAACGATCTTCGTTCCATTCGGGAATGAGGGTTGATTATCAGCTGCAACACTGTTGCTTAGGATTACCTGATTGGTTCCGTTAGCATTCATCACATATATCTGATAATTAAGCCCGTTGCGTGTCTCGAGGTTATCGTGGTCACTTTGGAAAAGAATTTTGGTGCCATCCGGCGACCAGCGCGGGTGATCGTCATTAAATGAGTTTGAGGTAAGCCGGGTGAGCGCCGTGTCATCAGCAAACATTGAATAAATCTCTGCGTTTCCGTCCCGATTGCTGGCTAAGACGACTTTCGAACTCTGCGCTTGAGGCATAGGCGTCAAGAACAAATGGAAGCCAGGATTCGCTTCAACATCTGTCCCGAAACTAGGGCGAGACGTGGGTAATTGAGCGGAAAATGCGCCGCCCAGAGGGGATCGATAGTCAGCTAAGGCCCCGAGCAAAAACCGAGGTGGAAATATCAAGTTTCGGTTAGCCTTGTGGATTGAAGGGGCCAACGGGTAATCCTTAGTTGTTGAAGTAAAGTTTGCGGGGGGGCAGGCAGTCAATCGAGCGATTTAGGGTCTCGTTTGACCTGTACCGGGAGTATGACGCCGCTTGGGCTATTCGGAAACGCCCGCAACCTATACCGATTGAAGATTCCTGTCAACAAAAATCTTCATCAAGAACACTCGGACCGCGCCATCGGAGAGCATTCATGACGGTTGTCTCTCGTTGTCTAGATATTCAAGAAGCAATTACTTTGACGAGCGCGGCGACGCCCAGGTAGAGCATTACGACTGCGCCGACGACTATTGGAATGCGCAGGTCAGCGAAGACTCCCATTTCGCTCTTCTTGCCGCGCACCACTTCAATAAGCAGGCGCACGGCATTACTTACCAACACTCCCTTGAGAAACATTTCTATAATTGGCCCCAATTCGGGCTTCTTGCGATGTATTAGGGCAAAGATCAAATAGATCAAGACGAATCCAAATCCCGCCAGCACGCTCTGGCGGGTCGTATCAACCGTCTTTTCCTTTTTTGGTCTTCCCATAATGCCACTAAGTCCCGAGTCTTATTTCCTGGCCTAACTATTGATGATCCCCGGGGTAGTCGTTCTCCCGTTTTGATAGTGTTTTTGAAAGGGCTGAACAACCAAGCGTCGTGCCAGTTTCACCGCACGCTTAGGACCCGTTCAGCGGAGAGTGTGTGTCGGTGTCGGCGCCGGTGGGATCAAGCTCAGCGGCGCTCAAGAGATCTCCATTAAGTATGGTGATGCGGAACGTGGCATCGCTCAGGTCGCAATGATCCCACTCGACCGCCGGCGAAGTGCCATAAACTCTCTGCCGCTCCAAACACTTGGCCAACCGCGTAAACAAACGTCGCGTTTTAGCGCCGTCAGCCGCCAACTCGATCAGTACCTGCCCGCCCATTACTGAGGTCGCAAGGTTGTAGGCGTATGCTAGCGACGTAGTGCCATTGACAGAGAGATCGTCTGGATCGCTGAATGTGCGGGCCTCAGAGGTCATACGTGAAAGCTGGTCGTACTGGTAACTGACACTGCCCAGCCCGTCGGTCATCAAAATGCGATTTCCGGCCGCGTCATACTGAAACGACACCCGTATTGAAGGGGCTATTCCTGCGGGTGCAGTGTAATTAATGCCAGTTACCATGCCACGTGAGGTCCGCGTGAGAGTTTGCGAAGCGCCACGCGCGTCGGTCACGGTCAGGACTGTGTCATCGGCGTTATAGCTGAAAGTGGTTACGGTGTTCGCATCCTGTTCGGGTGTGTGCCGGGTCTTCAAACGCCCATGGCCGTCATACGAAATGTCGGTGTCCTGGTAAACGCTGCTCGTATCGGAACCCTGAAACTGACGAACCTGCGTGATTTGATCGCGAGCGTTATAAGTATTCACAGTGGTCGAGTAGACGCTTCCACCCTGCCAGTTGAGCACCTCCTGTTTTACTGTGCGCACCAGAATGCCGGCGTAGATCTGTTTCTGCCCTCCGGTGGGCGCTAAGGATCCGTTGGTCTCCGCTGGATTCGACTGCTTTGCCGCCCGCCCCATTGAGTCGAAAATCGTATAGCGCGCGCTATAGCCGCCCGCGCTCCCGGGATGATTGCCGGCGGTGATAACTGCTCTTCCGAGACCATCAAAAGCGGTAAACGAGTAGGCTTCGTTCGCAACCGTGTTCACGGTGGCAAACGTCTGCACAAAGTTTGGCCCATAGACGTAGCGCTGGTACGCGCCATTGTTCGCGATGGATACGCGCTCGAGGCGGACGGCGCTGTCGTAAGCGAAGATCTGGATCGCGCCGTGCGGTTGGTTGGCTGGAGGCGAACCCTCAACTCGCGTCCGGGCGCCGATGTCATTCTGATAACGCGCATAGGAACTTATGCCACTTGCTTCGGTAATGACTTGTCGGGAATGCGAGTGTCGTGAACGAGCGTGGAGCGCCTCGATGTTGATCCCATTCGCGGAGAACGAATTGGCGTAGCCAAACGAGACCGGATGATTTAAAGGATCGTAATCGAGAGCAGGGAGCCGGAGGTATCGTATTCTCTGTTGGGCAGCATCATAAACATTGATTTCGGTAATGCGTGAATTAGTTTCAAAGCTGACTGCGGTGTTGTCCTGAGTCCAGTTGGTGGTGGTCCACTTTTGCCGAATGCCAGCCGACCAGGTTTCGCTTTGCGTGGCAAGTCCACGTTGCCAACCGCGCCATAGAATTCCTTGTAGATTGTGCCGTCGGGTGCGGTTAGCTGATGCGAGCCATCACCCGGATTGCTGTATTGAGTGACAACTTCGGAGGGCACGCCATTGAGGCCCGACCAGTTATCCGCTGAAACGTGCGCCGCGGATAAGCGCGGGCAATCATCGACGCCCGTCTGGTAATCGTAGGCAGTATAAGAACGGAGTGCGTTGTCGGAGGAGTGGCGGCGAATGCGATTCACCTGGCCCGCCGGCGCGTACTCGAAGTTGTAGCGCGACCCATCGTGAAGTCCCACCTGACTAAGCAGCGAGACCTGCGAAAGGTTTGGAGCGCCAACAGCCATTAACCCCGGAAAGCTGGTCTGCACTGTTTGGGTGGACCATCCAAATGTGGCCCATGTGTGCGTGGTGGCGGAACCATTGACGTTCCAGGTCTGTGTGATGGAAATGAGGTTTGCGTTACCGTCGTAATTGAAAGTGATGGTGCGCGCGAGCGTATCCGACTTGCCGGCGATCTGGCCCAGCCAATCGTAACAGCCGGGCAAATTCAGTAGGGCCGCTCAGGACAGTCACTGCGTATGTCTTGTAAAAGTCGTAAACGTACCATTGATGATATGCGGGCGTTGTTCGCTCCTGATACCAGAGACTAGTCTTCAATCCAGTCGCCAGCCTTCGGGATTCATGTATGCAAAAAAAGCGCCGATCAACCCAGCGGCCGCACTTATGGCCAGCCACCTCCCAAGGCCCTTGTCTGGCTTTAGCCCAAAGAAGAAAGTTTCAACGAAACGGATTGATATGAAAAAGACAAAAACCAGAACACCTGTGCCAAGCACCTGGACCATCGGGCTGTGAAGCGCATAGAAAACCACGTAGGTCAGACCTGTGTAGCCGCCGACGAGCAGCAAACTACCTGACGCCCATTTAAGGAATCCTGTCTTTCGGTCTCGATTAAGCCGATACGTGAGCAGCAACACACCGAATGCTGCAATGCCATCCGCAAACGGTTTTGTGAGCCACCTGTCCAGCACTTCCGAAATGATGAAGAAAAGGAAGATAAGGGCGAGGAGCAGCCAGGATGAAGCATCCGAGTGCCTCTCCGGCTGTTCCGTAGAAAGAGTTTCTGTTTCCAGGTGTGCTTTCACTTCAGGTTCATCGAGAAATAATGTGCTTCGAGGTTCATTCCTTTTCGGAGATAAAAACGATGCGCATCCAACCTGCTGACACGTGAGACCAGCCGCAACTGCAGACAATTATTTTGTTTGGCATGTTCAACCAGCCAGTCGAACAACTCACCGCCGTAGCCTTTCGAACGCTCGTCGGTTTTGGCCACGAGATCTTCAATTTCAAGATACTTGCCGCTCGCCAGCCACTCCGAGATTCGGAATCCAGCCACGGCTTTTACCTCGGAGTCGGTTAAGTAAGCCAACTGAAAACCCGCAATTTCAGTTAACCTTTTGACGAGCGGCAGAAATTCGTCGCGTTGGATGTGCGGACGCAGTTCAGCCATCACCGGATAACAATCCAGAATTTGCTGGTCAGTTTGCGCTACTCTTATCCTATTCATTTACCAGGATCGCGAAACTCATCTTCACCACAGTTTGCTAACTACAATGGACCAGGATCACCTTAGCTCGCCTAACCAGCCGACCAGACCGTAAAGGAAATCTCCGCCGCCAGAAATCAACAACCCATAGGTGATCACGTAATGAGTGGCTCCTTGTGACGACGACGCCCAGCCGTATGTGCCGACCGTGATCAGAGCGCCCAAAGCAAACAGTCCGCCGCCGATCATCATGTGCCGCGCATATTGATGGCGCCGGTAACGTTTGTTCTCCTGATCCTGAGTATCCGCCGCAGATTGGGCGCTCTCAGAATCTATTTGCGTTGAACAGAAGCGGCAGGTCTTCGCATCCGTAGCGATAAACTCATGGCAACGCGGGCACTGGAAAACTCTGGCGTGAGTCATAAGAGGATCCCTTTCGTCGAGCTGCGCCACAGGCTTAGGCATCCGCTAACAGAAGTTGATAGGCTTGTTACCTATTCAATAAGAGAGTGATGTCAACGGAACCGTTATTAGCCGTAACGATATCAGGCTTCCCGTCGCCGTTCATATCACGAGTAGCTACTCTGGGGTTCCTCCCCGACCTGTACGGAGAACCAGCGGCGGAGGTATAACCGCCGCGCTCATTACCGAGCAACACGACTACAGAATCGCTGGCCTCAGTTCCGATGACTAGCTCCATCCGGGCATCCCCCGTTACGTCGGCAGCAATAAGCTTGAAAGCACGATGCCCAACATCAAACGGGGAGTTTGGTGCCGCGGCGAATAATCCACGGTCATTGCCCAATAAGGTAGTTATCAGGTTTATGTCGTCGTGGGTCGTAATCAGGTCAGGGTTGCCATCTCCGCTGACGTCGCCGATGGCGATGTAATACGGGCGGCTTGCGACTGCGTATGGCGAGTTCGGAGCAGCCTTGAAGCCGCCACGACCGTCACCCAACAAAACGGTCACGTTATTGCTGCCGACATTGGGTGTGACGATATCCAGGTTGCCATCCCGGTTCACGTCGCCTATGGCGTGAGGGTATGGCGCGCTCCCGACGGCGAAGGGAGACCCGGCGGCAGGCGTAAAGTTGCTTCTGCCATTACCTAACAAAACTGAAACACTGTTGTCGTCCTGGTTAGAGGTGGTGATATCAAGATTCCCATCAGAGTTTAGATCACTGAGGGCGAGCCCGTGGTTGTGTGGCTTGGCGCCTTGATGGGCGATGAAAGGTGAGCCGGGGGCGGGAGTGAATCTGCCATCGCCCGCGCCTAATAAAACTTCCACCCCGAGGCTGTCATGGTGCGTGAGGGCAAGGTCTGTGTTGCGGTCATTATTTACGTCGCCAAGCGCGATGAGGTGTGCGGCCGTCTTAATCGGAGAGCCTGGCGCGGGGGTAAAACTGCCCCGACCATTATCCAGAAATGCTGTCACCGTATCTCCGACATTACAGGTTACAAAGTCCGGCCTTCCGTCTTTGTTCAAATCAGCGACAGCGATGTCATTCGGACGGCTTCCAATGTTGAGTGGAAAACCCGGCGCAGGCGCGAAGAGAGCGTTTTGAGACTGAGTGTTAAGCTTGGGTTGGGCATGACAACCTGAAGTTAGAACCACCAGCACCCATAAAACAGGGATTAGCTTGTCCATAAACCACCTCTCCGAAGATAAATTGACGCTGCGAACTAGTGCATTAGATATTAGACGGGGATGCCGCGCTTTATCTTCCATCCTCACAGGAGACGTCCGATTAGGGGAAAAAATAAGGTTGGGCATCAGCGGCGCACACGAACCCGCGCCAGCGAGAAGACTTGAATGAGAGACATGCTAATTGCGAGTCCGCTGCATGCCTTTGTTAGATACGCTTCGCTTTAGGAATTGATCGAGCACCATAGCCAACTCCTTTGGTCGATCGCGCTGTATCCAGTGACTCGTACCTTCGATTACTGCCATCTGCCCCTTCTTCAGTTTCAGCTTTGCAACGCTGTCAACGTGTTGCCTTGCCTCGCTCAATTCAGCGGCAAACGGCTTAGCTTCTTCTTCTTGGGGGACACCCAACACTAACAACACGGGAACCGATACACGGGCATACAGTTTTGCTGGATCATACTCTTTGCTCGCTCGCTCTATTGCTTCTCTGCGCCGGCACTCCGCTGGATCCGCTTCACATGGTTGCACTTTTAAGCCCGCAGGCAGTGCCTCACGCTTAGGCCAGAATCCCCCGTCGACCAACACTAATTTGTTAATCCTGCCGCGCGTAGTTGCGGCCAGCGTCAGCGCAACGCCAGCTCCGGCCGAATGCCCAACGAGGCATACACGACGTAGCTTCAACGCCACGATGAGTGACTCAACATCGCGCGCCAAGGTGTGATCATCGTACCCGGCTTCTGGTTTATCCGATAAGCCGGCTCCTCTTCGATCTGGAGCAATGATTCTATAGTTGTTCCCCAACAACGGAGCGATTGATAGCCAGGTATCCGACGAATCATAAAGACCATGGAGAAGGACTATCGTGGAATCTCCACTACCCCACTCGCGATAATGAATGCGAATGCCATTCGCGATCACATAATGACTTCCAGGCTTCGACTTGGATGGAACTGCAGATTGTCTGGTTTTGTTTTTGGCGAAAATGGAATAAGACACGGTTGATGAGCCTGCGTTCGCGAGAACGATTATCATCAGAACTGTCGAGGTAACATTCACTGGAAGAAGACTACCGATATCCTCATGATAGACCAAAGCATCCAACGCTGCGCTTCAGCTGCGCGCACGAACCCGGTAGAGAAAAGTCTTGCATGAGAAACATGCTAATTGCGCGTCCTCTGCAATGCCTTTGTTGGATGGCGGCCGTCGGCTAAACGCGGATCTAGTTTTCGATAACTTTCTGAACGTGAAGGATAGCTTGATTCAGCTTCTCCTTCTCTCCTCTTGTGCCACTCATCACGCGGACCCATCGAGAGAGGATAGTCAGTTGCAAGCTGAGGTTTAATGAGTTGTCAGGTGGCGCACGGAGAGTAAATGATCACGGCTTGGAGGTTGGCCCACCCTGACGCTGAATAAATGTGTTATGAAACGCATCAACCACCCACTCATTACCATGCTTCGATACCATCCACGCCTGGATGGTTTCAGGCTCCGGCGAAGCGTCTGATTCTCCGGGCTTGAGAACCTTGCCGAGCGTGTGCACCAGAGCAACGTCGGGCCTCAAGAACCGCACGCTTTTAACCTGAAGCCAGAGCCGCGTCCCCTTGAAGAAGGTGTCAAAGATTTGCTGGTGATTGGATGCGTTCTGCTTGCGGCCTTTTAGGTGCGTCCCGTTGCCAACGACGAAATCGGAGTCTTCTGCAAACTGGGCGGCGAAGGCCTCACCGCTACCCTTATTCCAACCCTCAATACATTTCTGGACAAGGGCGCGGATCGCAGCTTCATCAGCCGCGTTCGGAGCATTTTGGGTGGTGTTTCCTTGACCGAAGACGGAAATTAATGACACGGTCAATAACGCTATGACGGTGAAACTTTTTCTCATCGATATTGTCTCCTACAGAAAAGTGGGCGCTCGGACTTCTTGTATGACAAAGCTACTGGCAGGTCAAGAGAGGCGCCTGACGAGTACTGGTGCAGTTTGCTTTGCGGCCTTTGCGGTAAGCATAAAATTTGGACCGCAAAGTACGCTAAGTAAGACGCAGAGTTACGCAAAGAGAACGTCAGCATTTCAAACTGGGCCACTACCGCCTAACGCTGGGCATCAGCGGTGCGCACGGACCGCCGCCAGCGACAAGCCTCGCATGAGAGGCACGCTGTTGCGCGTCCGCTGCATGCCGTTGTTATGCCGCCTGTTCGTCGGCTGAGGCTGTTTCGGCAGACCACACTCGCAAAGCAATGACGGAGCAAGCAAAACCGAAAAGCTCAACTATCAAGCGGATTCTATTCCCCACCTTCCACCGTTCAACACCCGCCACAATCTCTGATGCGGATAAATCTCCCGCCACGCTGTGTCTAAACATGCTACCGACGAGCGGCGCTAGATAGAACACTAAAGAGATGAACAGGACGATTGCGATTATTGCTGAAAGCGCGAGCCACTTTCTTGATCGGCGCGCAGACTTCCATGCCGCGAGAGCCGCGCCGATTGCCAAAACTACGAACAAGGGATTGAACAGCGGGAAGAACGGAGCGCCACCTTTGCTCGGCAATTCCGAATAAACCTTCAAGGATTGGGGCGGCGCGGCGCTCCACTTCGGGACAGTCATTAATTCGTTGAAGACTTGCCCGCCACACCAGACGCCCCAAGCAATCACGGACGCGATCAAAAGCCCTGAAGCAAGTTTATGTCTCATCTCAACTCCCTCAGATAAGCAGATTCATTTCCGATCATTAGCGAAGCGGCATAACCAGGTATTATGTTGCAGACCCGCGACGCAATACCGGATTGGGTGGTCTTATACCGCGGGCAACGAGTACAGCCGCTACGCAAGGTGGATTCGGAAGCGCGCGGTGCCAGCACTCCGTCGCGTCATGACGTCGTCGTTCAACGAGCTTCGTTTTCGTTACCCTTTGCGACGAATCGAATAAAGCCTCTGTTCCGTCCGTAACAACAATCGCTCACCCACCAGCGCCGGCGACGCCAGCGTGAAGTCGTCCAGCGCATTTACGTGCAATAACTTGAATTCCTCGCCCGTTCCCATCACAAACGTCTGGCCCTCCTCGCTCAGGGCGAAAAGCTTACCGTTATACGCCCATGGCGAGGTGGTGAAAGCCGTGGCCGCCGGATCGATCCGAGTCTTGTAAGTCTGCTTGCCGGTCCTGGCGTCAAAGCGGCTCAAGATGCCCGTCTCGGTGAGCGAATACACGGCGCCTTCATAAGCCACGGACGACGGCAGATACGTTCCGGCGCGCGGTTGCGACCAAACGACATACTCGTTCGACGTCTGATCTTTTCCCAGCGAGATGTCGCCGGTTGCGCCGGGACGAACCGCGAACAACGGCCGTCCTCGGCCACCGTTGATATGCAGGAGTCCGTCGTAAGCGAATGGCGTTGGAACTGGCGCACCCGAGACACCTGACATGCGCCACAATTCCTTCCCCGCCAGGTCGTAACTCACGACTTGCCCCGGTCCCACGGTCACAATTTCCGTGCGCGCGTGCCGCCAAACAAAAGGTGTCACCCATGCTGACCGCCCCGGCTGTCCCTTGGCCAGTTCCCGATTCGTGCGCCAGACTTGCTTGCCTGTCTTCTTGTCGAAGGCGGCGATGTACTGCTGCTTCTCGTTGTCGTTTACGACTACCACGAGGTTGTCAGCCAGGACCGGCGAACTCCCCGTCCCGAAGTCGAGGTAGATGGGATTTGCTTCGAGCGGCGCGGACCAAACCGGCTTTCCTTTCAGGTCGAACGCCCACAATCCCATGTTACCCACATACACGTAAATGAACTTCCCGTCGGTCACCGGACTTTCCGACGCGAAGCTGTTCTTTCGATGACGTCCGCCCGGAGGCTGTCCCGTGTAAAACTCTTTCTGCCATTCGACCTTGCCGCTCTTTAGATTGAGGCAATAGAGAAAGTAATGGAGCTTCACTTCTTTCGGCAGCTCGATGTCCCGCGCCTGGACGCGCTCCATGATCTCCTTGCCCGATAGCCCCTGCTTTTGCAGCTCAGCGGCGTATTCGTTGCTGTACTCCGTCCCCTTCTGCGGCGGCTTCGAATGGCCCTCCGTCGTTACGCTGGTCACGTACACTTTGCCGCCGGTAACGATTGGCGACGACCAGCCGCGCCCTGGAATCGCTTGCGACCACTCGACGTTTTCGGTCTTCGACCAGCGCTCGGCCAACTTCGGATGCTTTCCCACCGGGTTCGATTCCGGCCCGCGAAACTGCGGCCACGCTGGATTTTGGCCGTGAACCACGAGCGGCACTGAGAGCAGCGCGCACATCAAGCCGGCCCGGAACAAATGAACGAAGAGGTGGTTTACTTTGCGATTGGTTTCCAGCCTGGAATTAGTTTTATTCATTTTCTTCTCGTTTGATTTGCTGTTTGGATTTACAAATGCGAATACGGTTTGCGAGCGGGTGAGACGATCACGAATACAAGAGCACTGTTATCAGTAGTCGTGGATACCTGGCTTGACCAAAGTGTCAGTGATGCTCTGGCCAAGTGATGCGTCATAACTGAAAATGGTGGTTGCGCTGCCGATGAGGATTACAAGAAATAAGGCAACGATCCGAATTGTGCGGCGGCTCATCATGCCGGCGAGTCTACAATGTCTAAGCCCTTAACTCAAAGGTTTGGATTTCAAATTACATTAACCCCTGAATCAAGTGTCGAGTAGTTGCCGGTGATTGCGATCAGCGGTCCTTTTTGATCGAGCCGGCGACACGTTCACTATCGCCAGTCTCGCCGAACGGTAGATCCACTATGAGCGGATCATGATCCGAGATGCGATCTTCAATGCTGTGGTTCAGCTCCTTGAGTGTGCGGCCGAAATGCGGCGCAAAAATGTAGGGTTGCCTTTCCCCGTAGGGCGACTTCAAAGCTGGAGGCTTCACGAAGATCCAATCGAGTTTAAACTTGCCGATAAAGCCGATGGTCCGCTCAACTTCAAAGGTAGTGATGAAGCCTTTACTGCCGCGCTGATTTGAATTCGCGAGTGGTGAATTCCCACTCCCGATAGATCGCTCGCGTTCGCCGCGAAAGTCAAAAGCGCCGCCATCGCTGAACCTAAACTTTTTCAGCGTCTCAAAAAATCTGGCCTCCGGGTTAGACGCGACAAATTGAATGCTGCGCACGGTGGGATCGGCCTGCTTGCGATACTCATTCAATCCTCCTAATAGCAGACTATTCGGCCAGGAGAAACCAGTCAGGAACTTGAGGCTTTGCTTGACCCAAAACTTTCTGCTGCCAAATCGTTTCTTGATTTCACGTTTGATCGAACTGGGGGTGGCATCGCGCGTGGAGGTGTTCAAATCACCGGCCACGACAACGGGATGTTCGATGCCTTTGATTGTCTCCAGCAATTCCTCCAACTGCTTGACGCGACTCTTCGGTTTTGTTTTTGACTCAAGATGCGTGGCCACAATCGTCAAACGACCTTTGGGAATTTCCGGGTCTTCGATGTCCGCTAATAGCATCATGCGCCCGCCCCGCCTGACTTCTCGCTCGACCTTCTCCTGAAAAGCTATTTCGCCTGCCTTGCGTTTACTCTTTTCGATCTTACTCACTCCTTTTTTCTCCGCCCCATACCAATCGTGGCCCTGCGTGCGGAAAGGGATCAACCGCACATTTCGCAAAGGGAACCGGCTGAGAATCGCAGTGCCGTGGAGACCCTTATAACGTTCGGCGTCGATCGTGATTTGATCTGCCAGCGCCGCTCGATCACCTTCTTCCATCCCTTCGAAGCCTTCGGTCCCGAGGGCAATGGGATCAATTTCGACAAATTCAGTGCCGAAGGCGTAATTCATTTTTAATGCAGCCGCGAGGTCAGCGATCACGTTTCGATAGCCGCTGCGTTTCATTCCCCAATCAACTTCGTTCAGGACGACAATGTCCGCCTCTCGCAATAACGCAGCCTGTTCCAGCACCAGGGCTCGCTTTGGACTACCTTCCGGATATTTCGTCTGGTCCAGGAGCGAAACAAACTTCGCGGGGTCCGTGAAGGCGACTTCGAGCGCTTCGTATTCGAGGCCGCGCTCGATGTTCCATTGAGCTACCCGCAGTTGGCGACCTCGGCCTGCCACGCGCGGCTTGAGCGGGCGCGTGCCGGCGGCGGACGCATCGTTATTGACGAAAGGAATCGTCAAAAGATTCTGCAGTTTGAGTTGGAGTTGTGCGGAAGGGTTCTCGCGCTCGTAGAGCTCCACGAGCTCCTTGTACGTCAGCAGTTCCGTGGAGGTAGCCGGCATTGCCTGCACCAGCCCCACCTGGAAGCACAGCAGAAAAACGGAGAGCAACTTTTTTGGTAATCGATGGTATCGGTAATTTGGCATGGATGTCGGGTTCTAACGCTAATCGTCGCAACCCTGGGAGTGGGGCTTCGCACGGGATGAATTATCTAATGGTCCTTCCGAACCTCCTGGTTGAGCGTCATTTGACGAATCGCAATGTCTGATTCAGGTTAACGCTTGATTATGGAGAAATGATTACAGTTTTGCAGTCGCTCCGCCAGGAGCGAGATATTTATAGAACCATAACCCTCCCGGGCTCTTTGCTCCGTCAGGAGCGAAACATTGCGTTCCGAATACCATCGGCCGGAGTTCAATTAGCTTGTTTGCATTTGCCTGCGTGGATGCGACTGAATGCGAGGCAGGGGCCAATAAAGGAGGAATAGACCACGCGAGGCCCGATTCAGTAGGTTTATGGCGCGGCGAGGCGTATGATGAAAATGCCCGCCTCGAATACCCCAGAAAAAGGATACCCCCCATGCCATCCAATTCACCCAAAGCGAAACAAGTAGTTGCACAGCTCACCCTGGAAGAAGAAGCGCAGCAGGTCCTCGATCAATTATGGAATGAAACGGAGCTACCATTCCCGCTTCATATTGGCAAGATTGTGAAAGGGAGCGGAGCTTACACGATCCATTTTCATGACAGCCGGATCCGCACGGCCCAGGTCGAATTAACTCCTGGTCTATCGTTTCGGCACATGGTTAGAACGTCCGTGCTCGACCGCGTGTCAAAGATGAGTGGGCCACTAGCGAAACCGATGCTGAAAATGCAGTGAACAGCCGGCCGCCTCCAACTCTGAACACCGGGGTAACGCCGAGAGCTGAATTAGGTCACGACCACTCACTTTGAAACTCTTGACGCGGCCCAAGCGTGGGTGATAGTTTCCAAGAGCGGTTTAGTTGGTTTTGATGGCTATCCGCAAACCGGCCGGGGCCATCTGTCAAGTTTTCCGATTCCCTCCAGTGGCAGCCCAGTTTCAATAAGTCATCGAGGCACTCAATCAGGTAACCCAAGCATTGTTAGCTGGACGCAAACTCCTACTCGCCGACGATTCAATCACCATTCAAAAGGTCGTGGCTCTAACTTTCGCCGACGAAGGCGTGGAAGTGTTGTGTGCCGGCAATGGCCGCGACGCCATCGACCGGTTGGTTGAGTTTCAGCCGGACGTGGTGCTCGCCGATGTATTCATGCCTCAGGTGAATGGGTACGAAGTATGCGAGTTTATAAAACAAAATGCGCAACTGAAGCATATTCCTGTTATGCTTTTAGTGGGCTCATTTGAGCCTTTTGACGAAGCGGAGGCGCGCCGAGTGGGCGCGGACGACACTTTGACCAAGCCCTTTCAATCAATCCGAAACCTGATCGATAAGGTGGGCGCGCTCGTGAGTGGACGGCCGCCCGAAGAGCAAATCCCGACGGCCGAATTGCCAAAGCCCGAAGTGCAGGACGATCTGCAAGCCGATGCAGAGTCGGCGCGACACCCGGAACCGGAGCCCGAGCGGCTCTCGGAGGCCGAACTTGATTTTGTCACCGCCGACACGCAGCCGTTGCCCTCTGAGCTAGCCCACATGATAGAGGAGTCGGCCGCCCGCGAGAATGCAAAGGAATTGATCTCCGAAACCGAGACTAAGGTGGACGAAGGCGAGATGGAGACTGAACCGAACCAGGGAAGCTACGAAGCTGGGAAATTCCAGACCGATACGGGCGGCGCGGGTGATGCGCTGTTGGATCTCGGTGGACTGGAAGGTGCGACTTCCCGTGACGCTGATGATTTTGTTTTGGACTTAGACCTTGATGAAGCACCCGACTCGTCAGCCTATCAGCCATCTGCATACGTTCGGCGGCCCGTCTACAAGTCGCCGCCGAGAGACTGGCAAAATTCAGTATCGCAAGCAGGGAACACGAATACAGCCGTAGATGAGTTTGCGCGCGCAGATCAGTTTGCGCACACTGAGGAGTATCCTGCACCCGTCAGTGAGATAGACCAGGAGTCGCGAGAAAATGACGTTTCGGATCAGCCGACGGTGGCAACCGAAACTAGTTCTGCTGCCTCGGAAACTGGAAAGACCTCACTTGAGGGGCTTTCGCCCGAGGTGATTGACGCCATTGCGCGCCGCGCTGTCGAGCATCTTTCAGAAAAGGTAGTCCGAGAGATTGCCTGGGAAGTGGTGCCGGACCTGGCCGAGCTCTTGATCAAACGTCAGCTCGAAGAGAACAAAACTTAAGGTTTCAGTTTCAACTATTTGAGAAACAGGCCGCTATTGAAGTGGCCTGTTTTGTTTTGGGGAATCGCGTCTTGGAATTGGCCGGAACTTTGCCGATCTCACCCGCGGACCCGCGGATGAGTAGCCTCGATATGAAAAGCCCGGCCTCTTACTCTACAATGCTCTAATTCTATCAATGACTAACTGGACGATATAAAACACTTCGGACTGGCGTCTGCTGACTGCCGACTGATTATGGAAATCCCTAAACAATACGATCCAAAGCAAGCCGAACAGAACCACTACGACCGTTGGGAAAGCGAGGGTTATTTTGCTCCCGAGATCAACCGCGACCAGAATGCTCCCGTCTTTTCAATCGCTATTCCGCCGCCAAACGTGACCGGATCGCTTCACATGGGCCACGCGCTACAGCACACCATGATGGACGTGCTAACCCGCTACAAACGTATGTGCGGTTACCGCACCCTGTGGATGCCCGGCATGGACCACGCCGGTATTTCGACGCAGCTAATGGTCAGCCGCGAGTTGAAAAAGGAGGGTTTGACTCGTCACGACCTGGGACGGGAGAAGTTTATCGAACGGGTTTGGAAGTGGAAGCAGGAGTCTGGCGGACAGATCACCAGGCAGATGCGGCGCGAGGGCGCTTCGGTCGATTGGTCGCGCGAAAAGTTTACGATGGACGAGGACCTCTCGCGCGCCGTGCGCGAAACGTTTGTGCGGCTTTATGAACAGGGAATGATCTATCGCGGCAACCGAATTGTTAACTGGTGCCCGAATGATCAAACGGTCCTCTCCGACCTGGAAGTACAAAAGGATCCACAACCGGGCAAGCTTTACTATCTTCGTTATCCCGCAAAGAACGGCGATGGCGGCGTCACTGTAGCCACCACGCGCCCTGAAACTATGCTCGGCGACACTGCAGTCGCCGTGAACCCAAACGATGAGCGGTACCGCAAACTGGTGGGGACGACACTGATGTTGCCGCTGACGGGCCGCGAGATTCCGGTCGTAGCAGACGAGTTTGTCGATCCTGAATTCGGCACTGGGGCAGTAAAAGTTACACCGGCTCACGATCCAAACGACTACGAGATGGGCGTGCGACACAGTCTGGCGCAGATCGTGGTCATCGATCCGCACGCGAAGATGACTGATGAGGCAGGCGCGCAATTTGCCGGACTCGACCGCTACAAGGCCCGGGAGAAGGTGATTGAAAAATTTGAAGAGTTGGGCCTGCTCGAGAAAGTTGTAGATTACGAATTTTCGATCTCCAAGTGCGAACGATGCCGGACAGTAATCGAACCGTTGATCTCGATGCAGTGGTTCCTGCGGATGGATACGCTGCGGGTGCTCGGGCTTGAGTTGTTGGAAGGTTTCCGGAAACCGCGTTTTGTGCCGGAAGTCCCCTACGAAAAAGTTTATTCAAACTGGCTTGAGAATCTGCGCGACTGGACCATCTCGCGCCAGCTCTGGTGGGGTCATCAAATTCCGGCCTGGTACACCGCTGAGGGCGAGGTGATTGTCGCTCGCTCGGAGGAAGAGGCCCGGGCGAAAGCCGGCACCGATGAGCTAACGCAGGACCCGGATGTGCTCGACACCTGGTTTTCCTCGGCGTTGTGGCCTTTTTCGACGCTGGGCTGGCCTGAAGAGACTAATGACCTCAAGACTTTTTATCCGACTTCAGTGCTGGTCACAGCGCGCGACATAATTTTTCTTTGGGTGTCGCGGATGGTGATGATGGGCATGCAGTTTTTGGGCGACCGGCCGTTTGATGATGTGTTTGTTACGGGAACGATTCTCGACAAGCATGGGCAGCGCATGTCGAAAACGAAAATGAACGGCGTCGATCCGCTCGAAGTGTTTGGCAAATATGGCGTGGACGCTACGCGGCTGACGCTCGCATCAGTTGGCGCCTCGGATACGCGCTGGAATGAAAAACAGGTTGAGTCGTACCGAAATTTCGCTAACAAGATCTGGAACGCGGCGCGATTTTGTTTAATGAACTCTGAAGGCGCCACGGTCGATCCGTTGTGGCACGCGCGTCCCGCCCGTGATAATCGGGGGACGGATGCCGCAACTGATGAACCCGGGCAAGATGCTCGTGCCACTCAGCTAGCGCTACATGATCGCTGGATTATTTCCCGCTTGAACAAGACCGCGCGCGATGTGCGTCAGGCGCTGGCGGAATATCAGTTTCACGAAGCGGTGCAAACGCTCTATCACTTTTTCTGGGACGACTTTTGTGATTGGTACATCGAGTTAAGCAAGAGTGAAGTAACTGCCGAAGAACCTTCGCCGCAGCGCGACGCCGCGCGGACACGTTTGTTGAGCGTGTTGGAGCAGGCGCTGCGACTACTGCATCCGTTTATGCCTTATATCACTGAGGAGCTATGGCAGCGGTTGCCGGGTGTCGGCCAGGAGTTTCTACATCCTGCGTACCGACATGCGACTCCGACAATAATGCTGGCTGCATACCCGGAGGGTAATGCGGATTTGATTAGCGACGACGTCGAGTGGGAGATGCAGGCGCTCATCGACCTGATCTCGCGGGTGCGAAATATCCGTTCAGAGATGAACATCAAACCAGGCGAGCCAGTGCCGGTTTTGATCGGAGCGCCGGATGAGAAGCTGCGCTCCGTGTTTTCAGCAAACCGGAATCAGATTCAACGTCTCGTGCGCGCATCCGAGGTTGGCGTAGCAGAGAAACTGGAAGCGCCGCGGGCATCTGCTCGAGCAGTGCTGGTTGGCGGCGCGGAACTGGCAGTGCCTCTCGAAGGTTTGATCGACTTCGAGGCTGAACGCAATCGACTTGGTAAGGAAAAGGAAAAGCTTCGCGCTGAATCTGAAAAACTCGAAGCACAACTTGCGAACCCGCAGTTTACGGAACGGGCTCCGGCGGAGAAGGTTGAGGCAATTCGCGCGCGTATTGCCGACATTGCGCAACGCACCACGCAGCTCGACCAAACAATCGAGAACCTGCAATGACCTGCAGAATTTCCAACGGAGAAGCCCCATGCGAAAAACCATCGCTTTAGCTGCGAGTAGCGACGTAATGATAGCTGGTTGACCAAATAGCCAAAATAGCGGCGTCTGGCGAGATAGCGGAACTAGCGCCTGGGACTGTCGTTTAGATTTAAAGGCAGCGCCGCCGACGCTTGAATGCATCTGCTATGGGAGCGTATCGTTAGGGAGTCTCGTTAGGCATTGTTCTGGCGCACCAGTTTTGGTTGAGGAGTTTGTTATGCAAAGTCGATTGCGGCATTTTCAGAAATATTTCGCGTTATTCATCGCTGTGGTTTTTGTGGTTGGACTATGCGTGATTGACGCTGACGCTCAACGACGCAGAAAGCGCAGGGTGCGTACCACGCCGCGTCCGGTGATTACCAATCCGGAGATTGCCCCGGCGGGCTCAGAGAGCATTGGGCCTGACGGCGAACGAATCATCAGCACGGTCGACGATCCTCCTGCGGACTCTGAGGCTATTCCGCAAACTACTGGCGCTGCCAAAACGCGCGCACAGGCGCCCGCCGACGCGCAGAGCATGCGACGAACCATCAATGCGCTCTCGAGTGAGGTCAACAAACTCAACGAAAAGCTGGATCAGATGGAGGAAAACGACCGGTCACATCTTGACATGGAACGTCTCACCCGCGCGGAGCAGCGCGCTGAAAACGTGAGAACCCAGCTTCTGGATGTGGAAAGTAAGCTGGCTGATCTGCAGCCTAGACTTGAACAAATCGAATACGGCTTGAAGCCGGAGGTTATTGAGCGCTCGGCTGCTGGCTTCGGAACGGTGCGTCCGGAAGAAGTACGCGAAACTCGCCGCCGGCAGTTGGAAAATGAGAAGGCGCGCGTCCAGGCGCAGATTCGAATTTTGGAATCAAGCCGCACGCGCCTGGAAGCCGCAATCACTACAGCTGATGCGGAAGTGGATCGACTCCGTCGACGGCTTGAAGCGCGCGAGATGCAGGAACAGGTTGCGCCGGCCACGCCTGAGACTCGTCGCCCGGCGACTCCGACTCCACCCCAGTAAATTCTGACAAAAAACTGATCATGGGAACTCTTGCGTCGCGAGATCTTTACCGAATGATTGGTGAGGCGAATGCCGAGGGCCAACGTGTGATTTTGGCGACGGTCGTCGAGACCCGCGGATCCACTCCGCAACAGCGTGGCGCGAAGATGCTCTTTTTTGAGAACGGCAAGGCGGCCGGAACCGTCGGTGGCGGTTGCATCGAGGCCGAAGTGTGGGCCGAAGCGCGTGAGGCAATGCGCTCCGGCAAGTCAGCGCTCCACCATTTCTCGTTAACTGCAGAAGCAGCCAGCGAGGAAGGGATGGTTTGTGGCGGGACGATGGATATTTTTGTTGATGTTTGGAAGTAGCGTCTGATTGCTGATTCACCATGCCCGAATCCTTCATCGAAAACTACAAAGCCAAGCATCAGCATCCGCTGAATAAGCTGACACACAGCATTGGAATCCCCATGATTGTCGTTTCGCTGCCGCTGTTTTTTTTCAACTGGCGTTTGGCGGTCGCGTTGTTTGTGGTGGGATGGGTTCTTCAGTTTGTTGGCCATGCTATCGAGGGGAATCAACCAGCCTTCTTTAGGAATCCAGTTTATCTGGTTGTTGGCCCATGGTGGCTCATGCGCCGCGTTGCTGCGGCGGTCGGGTTAGTCCGCCCTACTCCTTCCAAGTAGCTCGTCTTCCTTCATGCAATCCAACCGAAGCAGCGATACCTCCAGACTGATTGCCGCCCGGGTTTCGCAAATATTTGAGCAAGCTTCCCTCGCGGTCCTCGTAACGGTCGTTGAAGGGCCTGCGGAGATGGACATGATCGGCATGAAGCTGTTGGTCGAGTCATCCGGAGAAAAAATGGGCGCGCTTGGATCCGACGACGGTGAAAGTGGTGCGCTGGATGCGGCGGTCCAGGCGAAGGCAATCAGCTTTCTCCAATCTCGGGAAGTCACGCGCGTGTTTCGCGTGAAGGAGTTTGCTCCGGAGATTACACAATGGGGCAAAGCAAAACTGCTGTTTGAGCGTTTGCAACCCGAACCGCGTTTGGTTGTCTGTGGGGCCGGACACGTGGGCGCGGCGCTCGCACAGATTGCGTCGCTTTTGGGCTACCAAACTATCTTGATTGACGATCGGAAGGAGTTTCTGACGCGCGAGCAGTTTCCAGATTCCGGCGTGGAACTCGTGCAAGCCGTTAACTGGCGGGATGGGGTCCGACTAGCTGTGGGAAAAGGCAAGGGAGTTTCGATAGCAATCGTGACGCGCGGGCACAGTGAAGACGAGGAGTGCTTGCGTGCGGTGATCGATTTAGCCCCGGATTACGTGGGACTGATAGGAAGCAAACGCCGGACAAACATCGTGCTCCAGCGTTTGCGCGAAAGTGGTGCGCCGCAGGAATCGCTTGACGCTGTGCACGCTCCCGTAGGTTTGGATATCGGCGCAGTTACTCCGGAAGAAGTTGCGCTGGCGATAATGGCGGAGATTGTTGCCGTGCGACGAGGTGGGGAAGGTAAGTCGCTCTCCGAATGGCGGCGCAGTTCGATGTCCGACAAACTTTAGTTGTCGTTCGGAGGCGACAACCTGAAGTTTGTCGAACATTTCTTCAGTTGCTCTTCGGGTACCTTTCCGGCAGTGGATTCTTTTCATCCTCACCTTGCCAAAACACAGTGACAATCCACCAACGCTTTCCATCGTTCATTAATTGAATACTGTTGATCCCGCGGGCAAAGGGTTTCGCGTCGTCTGCTTTATGTCGCGAATCGTAGGTGCTGAAGACGTGTGCGATGTTGCCGAAAGCATCTGTCTTGCGCGCTATTTCCGTCTCAAAGAACCCTTGTGACTCGAGATATGGTGCGCTGCGTGTGATGTAGTCTTCAACTGTCCCGACGCGAGTTCCATAACCCCCTGACGGTCGCGGCCCACTCGGGATCAAACGCGCGCCCGGTACGAACAGGGAACGCATGCGGTCCCAATCACGTTTTTTGCCCGCCGGCCCTGAGATCACGTCGTATAACGCCGCGATGATCGCATCCATTGAAACGACGTCTGCGGGATTGGCTGCGGGAATTGCGGCAGGCGTCTCAGGAGCCGGCGTCGGACGGGGCGAAGCCGAAGGTTGCGGGCTGGATTGGGTCCGCTCCTGGGCCACGGCAGCGCCGCTCGCATAACAGATTAAGGATAGAATGATGACAAGTTTCGCGAATGAAGTCATTGGCTGTTCCTCCAGACCGTGATACGTGCAATTACATCATGAGAGTTTGACGCTCACAAAACACGAAATCGCGGGCGAACCCTGGATGAGGATGAATCATCTGGATATAGACATCATTTACTCCGTACTAGCGTACTGTCTTCAAGGTCGATTATGAGTCTCCTCGCTTTGCCCGTTGGTGCTCATTTCTATTCTTAAAACTCGCAAGAAGGCGTGAGTTGAACGTTCTAACCTCTGACAAGCCGGTTAAACGCCTGCGTTAACGTGAGGAGACCATGAAAGCTTCAAAACTGCGACTACTGCTGCCACCCATTTCACTCCTGTTCCTGATGACCTTCCTGTTTGTCCCCGGAGCATCCGGCCAGGGTGTGATCGTTCCCGGGCCGTGTCAGAGGTGTCCGCGTCCACCACGTCCCATTCCCCCAATCACGTTGCCTCGTGCGTTGCCGGTTAAGTCAATCAAGATCGACACGAAAATTTCCTCTCAAGTGGCGACGACCCATATTGAGCAGGTTTTCAGAAACGACACTGACGCTACTTTGGAGGGAACTTACTTCTTTCCCATTCCGGAGCAGGCTTCAATTACAGAGTTTGCAATTTGGGACGGCGACCGGCGACTGGTGGGCGAGGTCAGGTCTCGCGAGGAAGCGCGGCGAATCTATGACGAGATCGTCAGGCGTCAACGTGATCCGGGTTTGTTAGAGTATGCGGGCAAAGATCTTTTTCAGGCCAGCATCTTTCCGATCGGCCCACACTCCGACAAAAAGCTTGAAATCACCTATACGCAAATCCTCCGAGCCGAATCCGGCACGGTCGCCTACCGTTATCCGTTGGGAACCGGAAGGCAGGTTGCCCCAATCGGCACGGTCTCGGGACGGATTGAACTCAACGCCGGTGATCCGTTGCGAAATATCTATTCTCCAACTCATGAGATCGATGTGAAGCGAAGCGGCGAACGCCGCTCGACGATAAGTTTTGAAACTGAGGGCGGCAAGGAGCCAAAGGACTTCCAGCTCTTCTACGCTTTGTCACGCGAAGACTTTGGCCTGACGCTGCTCACTCATCGTGAACCCGGTAAAGACGGTTACTACCTGCTGATGATTTCACCAAAGGATGATTTGGCGGAACAGGAATTTAGCGCTAAAGACATCGTTTTTGTGCTGGACACCTCGGGCTCGATGAACGAGGCAGGCAAGATGGAGAAGGCCCGGGCAGCTTTGCTTTACGGAATTCGAATCCTGCGTCCACAGGATCGATTCAACGTTATATCGTTCGCCGGTGAAGAACGTTTGATGGAAACTGGACTAATTGCGGCTGATGAGCAGGGTCGCAAGCGTGGCGAGGCTTTTGTCCAATCGCTACGCCCTGTTGGCGGAACAAACATCAATCAGTCGCTGCTGGCCTCCCTTCGTCAGTTTGAAACAGGCGATCGTCCGAAGTTCCTGATCTTCCTGACTGATGGATTGCCGACTGTTGGTGAAACAAATGCCGGCCGAATTGTGGACAACGCCCGGGCCGCGCGAATTCCCGGAGTGAGGATATTCACTTTTGGAGTTGGGTACGACGTTAATACACTGTTGTTGGATAAGCTCGCGGCGGAAAACGGAGGCGTGGCCGACTACATCGAGCCGAAGGAAGATTTGGAAGTTAAGGTTTCAAACTTCTTCGCCAAGATCAACCATCCGGCGCTGACTGAGCTTCAACTGGACATGGCGGGTGTGGAAACGGATCTGGTCTACCCGCGCGCTTTGCCCGACATCTTCAAGGGTTCGCAACTGATCTTAATAGGCCGGTACCGGAATGCTTCGGATCTGGATTCTGTCAGGCTCCAATTGACGGGTAGAAGCAGCACTGAGTTTAAGACCTTCTTCTACGACAAACTCCGCTTCCCATTGCGAACCGAGTCAAATGATTTTCTGCCGCGCCTCTGGGCCACGCGACGCGTCGGCTGGTTAATGGAGCAGATTCGTTCCAACGGGGAACAAAAGGAACTGCGCGATGAAGTCGTTGATCTGGGAACGCGCTATGGGATCGTGACGCCTTATACGTCGTATCTGGCGCTCGAGGAAAATGCGACGGTCAACGTCACATCGCAGCAAATCACTAGCCTCCCCAGCTTTAGCCGTGCGCCAAGAGGCGGAAACATGCCAACTCCTGCGCCGAAAGCTGCCGATGCACGTGCTACAACCGGCATGTACGGCGTGCAGCGAAGTAAGGAAGCACGCCAACAGCAGGAAGCGACGCGGGTTGATACAGACGGTGCGTCTTCCGCCGTCATGAGAACAGTGAACGGCAAGACCTTTTACCTTCGCGACAATATTTGGATCGATTCCGAATTCAAGGCTGGTTCCAACATCACGGAAACAACCGTCAAATTCGGCAGCGACGAGTATTTCGCGTTGCTCAAACAGAAACCGCGCCTGGCGCAGTTCTTATCGTTAGGCGAACAGGTAGTGGTAGTTTTTGAAGGCAAGGTCTACCGGATCACTTCCGCGACGCCTTAGTCATTCGTTCGCGAGTTTGAGGGCCACGGCGGTTCGACATCGAAGCGTCGGGCCCTTAATCTTGTCCGGATTACCGATTTAAGGTACAACGTCAAAAACAGTTTTCGGCAACCTAAGTCGATCGATTCAGGTCAATACGATGAACTATCGCCATAACAAAAGAGTGAACCAACTGCTTATAGCCGGACTATTCCTGATTGCTGTTGGCTTGCCTTGCCTGGGCCAGCAGGGTTGGGTCGCAACCAAAATAGGAACCGAAGGTTCGGATCTGACTGCTGTTTTCTTTCTTGACGAAAAGCGCGGATGGATCGGAGGCGACAAGGGTTATCTGAGTCGCACTGAGGACGGCGGCCGTTCGTGGGTGCGCCAGTTAGTTGAAACTACCGACGGCATCAACGACATTTATTTCCGGGACAAGGAAGTTGGATTCCTGCTCGCCGGCAATGCGATCTTCTCGACGCGTGATAACGGCACACGTTGGACGGAAGTGCGTCGATTTCTTCCGCGAGAATTTGACGGGGCCGAAGTGGAACTCTATAGCGTCCGCTTTTCCAGTAAGAAGAAGGGCTGGGTTGTTGGTTCAGTCAGCAAACGCGACGTCGTGGTTGACAGCATTTTGCTTTTCACCGAAAACGGCGGGGAGACGTGGCAGCGAAAGCGCGCGCCCAGCCGCCTCGAATTGATCCATATTGATTTTGACAACGATAAGCGTGGCTGGATTGTGGGCACCGGAGGGACGATCCTCGCGACCGTTGATGCGGGAGAAAACTGGACGAAGCAGGAATCGAAAGTGACCGGCACGATCTATCACGTGGATTTCCGCAGCGAAAAAAAGGGCCTGGTGGTTGGCGATAGGGGGACGATCTTAAGAACTATCGATGGCGGACTGACCTGGACCCAGGTTGAGATAACGAAGCGCTCGACTCTTTTGAATGTGCAGTTTGTCAACGATAAGGAGGGTTGGGCGGTCGGCCGCGCTGGCACAATACTTCGCACTGATGATGGCGGCGCCACCTGGTTAGAACAGGAATCCGGCATCAAAGAGCATCTATACGGCTTGATTTTCGTTAAAAAAGTTGGATGGGCGGTTGGTGGAGATGGGATGTTGCTGCGCTATCAACAATGAAAGTACAGACCTTTATTGAGGCAGGTTCATCGGTTGTCTTCTAAGCGAACGGGCAGAATGGCTGGCCGCCCTGCGAGCAACGACGTGACGCGCTATAGACATCCAAGGCTGCGAGTGCATCTGGATCGTCGAAGGTTATAGCGACCACCAATCCACTCAGTTCCTCCTATGATTACGCCCGGCAGATTTGAGTCATGCCGGGCGGTTTTTTGTTTGAAGTCGAAAGCAATTTGATTCGTACGGGCATGCCGTGCCCTACGAAGATGCCTCAACCTCAGTCAGTCGCGTCTTTTGCCAGGTCTTCTTCGTTACGACTGCCGGTAAAAGGCAGAGGCGGGGTATCGTTCAAAGTAATGTTCCCCTCCATCTGGTTGCCGTTTATCTCACCCGCGATCTGCGCTTCCATGGCGTGACCTGCAATATCAAACGAAATGGTGCCGGTGAAAGAGTCTCCGTCAAACGAGGTCGACAGAATTTCGCCATTGCCCATTTCGGATTCTACCTTTCCGGAGATGCCGTTAGGGCTGTTCACCAGTATCAGAGTTGCGGGTATGGATTGACCAAGCGGCGTATCGATATTCACGGTCCAGTTTCCTGCCAGGGCTTTGGCCGCCTCCGGTGAATACGCCGGCGAGGACGAGGGCTTTGCTTTTTTCTTGCCAGCGGTGTTGTAAAACTCGAACTCCTCCGCGTAGGGCTTCACCAGTTCCTCGAGTTGCGCGCCATCGCCCACAATAACGATGGCCGCTTCCTCGGGCTTTACAAACTTCGTTGCTACGTCCTGTATTTGTTCGATGGTGACCGCTTGAATTTGATCGCGATAAAGTTCGAGATAGTTGTTGGGCAGGTCAAACATCTTGATTTGCACGAGCTGATCGATCAATCCCTCCTGTGTTTCCAGGCGAATCGGATAAACGCCCGTCAGGTACGACTTGGCGTCTGAGATTTCTTTTTCGGAAACTGGTTCGCTGCGAATCTTATCCAGCTCGTAGAAAAACTCTTTGAGAGAATCGCCCGTCACTGGAGTCCTGACTTCGGCAGTGGCTCGAAAAGTCCCGGCTGTGCGGCGTGCGTCGAGGCTCGAATACGCGCCATACGTGTAGCCCTTATCCTCGCGCAGGTTCATAAATAAGCGAGAGGACGCGTTTGCGCCCAGCACGGTATGCATGAGCAACATGGGAAAGTAATCAGGACTCGTGCGTTTGATTCCCGGATTGGCGATCACGATATTGGCCTGAGCTGAACCGGGACGGTCCACGATGTAAGCCGAACGCGAGCCTCGCGATGGCGGAGGAGGAAACTTGTCGCCCAGAACTTCACCCTGACGCCAGTCGCCGAACAGGTCTTCAATCCTTGCGACGATCGCATCGTATTTAACGTTGCCAACTATCACCATCACGGCGTTGTTGGCGATAAAGGTTGAGCGGTGGAATTCAATCAGCCGATCGCGAGTCGTGGCGTCAACTGAATCGGGAGTTGGCGAGGTAACATGATACGGATGTTCGCCAAACATCACTTGAGCGACCATTTCACTGGCAAGGAACGAAGGCTGCGCTCGTTGCTGTTTTAAACTCTCCTTGGTGTTCTGTCGCGTAAGCTCCACTTCGTTTTCAGGAAATGAAGGGCGAAGGACCACGTCGGCCATCAGCTCGAGAATATTGTCGCTGAACGCAGCTAACGACGAAGCTGCGATGGTTGTGTAATCCGAATTGGCGCCGGCTTGCAGGGCCGCACCCAGGCGAGCAACTTCGTCGGCGATTTCACGGCTCGTTCTTGAGTCCGTGCCCTCCGTCAGCAGGCCCGTCATCATGTCCATCAAACCTGGCAGCTCGCTTGGGTCGTGAGCGTCACCGGTGCGCAGCGCCAGGCGAAAACTAACCAGCGGTAATCTTTGATCTTCGACCACAACCAGCGAGAGGCCATTCGAAAGGGTAGTTTCGGTTGCAGCCGGAACCTTGATCGGCCGCGGCGCAAGCGGAGGAGGTGGTTCTCGAAAGATGTTTTGTTCCTGACTCATAAGTTAATCGTCCGGATCTGGCGCGAGCTAGTTTGATTTTGCCGGCTGCGGGTTTTCAAGAGGATGTGACAGCGGACCGCTTGCCGCCACTCTTGTGTCTTCGGCTGATTCGTCGGTTGAATCTGGAAGCTGCGGCGGAGGCGCGGTGGGTTGCGTCGGCTCACCCGCTGGCAGCGGGGAAGCGGGCTGGTCGCCTTCCGGCGCGGAAGCCTGTGAGGCTTCTACACTTTCGTCATCGGCCGACGTTTTTGGCACGATGTCCAGGACGACGCGGTTCTCAACATCGAGAAAACGCTGGACAGCAGAGCGGATTTGCTCCGGGGTGACTGCCAGATACTTGTCGAGTTCTGTATCGAACAGCGTAGGATCGCCATCGTAAAGCGCGTATTCAGAAAGTCGTTGCGCCCGATACATCGTCGATTGACGTCCGCGAACGGTATCGTTGCAGAGCGAGTTGCGCAGTTTTTCCATTTCCGCGGCCGATGGTCCTGACGTACCAAGGGCGCGAATCTCATCAACGATCTGCTGCCGAATTGCGGAGACTTCTTCGCCGGGTTTCGGCAATGCAAAAATGTACCAGGCTGATGGACCACGGCGTTCGTCGATACCACCCTGAATTGAGACCACTGATTCGTCGCCCTTTACCAGCTTTTGATAAAGACGAGAACTGTCGCCTTCAAAGATCAAATCAGCCGCCAGGGATAGCGCATAGTAGTCCTGCGTGCGACGAGGCGGAATCTTCCAGCCGAGCACGAACGCCGGGGCCGGCGCCAGGGCGTCGTGGAAGATCTCCTGACTCTGTGCGACATCTTCCGGCTCACTCACGTCAACTGGCGGTGGAGGAGGTTGACCAGGAATGCTCTCAAAATAGTGCCGCACGAGCGCTGTCGCTTCCTCCTCATCGAAATCACCCGCGATCGTGAGAACCGCGTTATTGGGTGCGTAGTAAATTCGGAAAAACTCCTGCACATCGTCGATCGTCGCCGCATCCAGATCTTCCATCGAACCGATCGTGGAGTGGGCGTTGGCAGGGTTCTTGAAAATCAACTCGTTGATTCGCAGAAACGCATTTACATAAGGCTGATTGTCATATCGCAGACGCTTTTCTTCCTGAACCGCGCTCCGTTGATTGTCGAGGTTTTCCTGGGTCACCTTCAGCGAGCGCATGCGGTCGCTTTCAAGCCAGAGCGCAAGCGGCAGGTGGCTGGCCGGCAAGGTCTCAAAATAATTAGTGCGCTCAGTCGAGGTGGTGCCGTTCATCGTACCGCCGGCATTGAAGATGTACTGAAAGTGGGCCGCCTTGGGCACGTTTTCAGAGCCCTGAAACATCATGTGCTCAAAGAGATGTGCGAACCCCGTCCGACCAGTCTTTTCGTTACGCGATCCTACGTCGTAATAAAGAGCGACGGAGACCACAGGAATAGCGTGGTCTTCGCAGAGTATGACCCGCAGACCATTTTCGAGATTAAATTGTTTGATTGCTGTAGGTGGGAGTTGGAATCTTTCAGACACGTTGTTCTCGATTCAACTTAACTTCCGGTTAAGCGAGTTTCTCCCACGACGGGGTAAGTAATGATGGCGATATGGAGTGAACCGGAACGTGAACCGCTTAAGCCGGCTTCTCATTGATCATGCCACGCAACTCTGCACGCAAGCGTTCAATCTCGGCGAGCTTCTGCTGAACGCGATCAAACAAAGCCGACTGCGTTTTAATTCCTTCTTCAACCAGAAACCCTGCAGCTTCGGCCCGACTCCGAAAAATTCCCGACTGCACCAATTGCTCGAGTTTCTCCTGCGTTTCCGGTGAAACTTTGACCGCAACCACATAGTCGTCCTTGGCGTGCATGGCGCGCTCGATTGTCCGGCTGATGTCGCGTCCGATGGCGCTCAGCGATTCCGGAATGCGCGAAGCGATGTCTCTAACGGACGAAGCTGTCCGCGTCCGTTCTTCGGAATCGCCTTCGCCTTCGTCGTCTCTGATCATCAGATCGTCAACTGTCTCGGGAGACTTTTGCTCTTCCTTTTGAAAGGAACTGTTCTGATAAGGACTGCTCATAATGAAACTCCTTGCATGCTCACAAGATCTAATTAGTTGTGTTAAGTACGGCTTATGATTCTGATAAGTTCATTCTACGGATGCGCTGGAAGGTGCGTCAAGCGAGGCAGCTGAAACGGTGCGAAACTAAGCCTGTCGCAATTCTGAACGGAAGAGATGCGGCCAGACCTGGCCTTGCTCGGCACAGTGTGCTTTCGTTAGTATTGCGTGCAGCACGCAGCTCACGACGCCCAGTCTCCGGCGATGGGAAGTCTGCCCGGCATCTTTTCGATTCAGGGGATTTAATTGTGAAACGGATATTCTCGCTGGCCTTGCTCGCGCTCGTCGCGCTCACGCTGACAATTCACCCATTTGTTTTCGCGCAGCAAAAGCCGCAGTCAAAACCGCAGCCGCAGTCGTCGACCGGCAGCTCGTCGGTAAGTAAGCCGAGCACGGCTTCGAATGCGCCCGGCCGGCGGGTGCCGCGTGCCACGCCCAGCTCGATCCCACCTATCGAAAGAGACTTCGACGAAGCCCTGCGGGTGATTCAGGAGCATTACGTCGAAGGCGGGAAGCTGGACTACAACGCCGTATTCAAGTCGTCGATCATTGGCATGCTCCGCTCCCTTGACCCTCACTCCAACTACTATGACAGGGAAGAGTATGAGGAGCTCAAGACCGACCAGCGCTCGCAGTATTTCGGCATCGGTGCATCCATCCAGAATTATCTTTCCGGGAAAGAACCGGATACCTTTATCACAGCAACTTTTCAGGGCTCGCCCGCCGCACGGGCCGGACTTCGCTTCGGTGATCGGATAGTGGCCGTCGATGGCGCGAAGATGACGGGGAAGACTTCGCTCGAAGTGCGCGACAAGATTCGCGGGCCGCGTGGGACGTCCGTCAGGATTACGCTTGAGCGAGCGTCAGATAAACGACTGGAAATCGTCGAACTCACTCGAGATGCAGTTGCGCAGCCGTCAGTTCCTGACGCCTACATCATCAAACCCGGGGTTGGTTATATCGACATGACCCGCGGATTTAACTACACAACTACGGACGAGCTTGAGGAAGCACTCGCCCTGCTGCGCAATCAAGGTGCGACTTCGCTCGTGTTGGATTTGCGAAATAATCCAGGCGGATTCCTGGATCAGGCGATCCACGTGGCGGAGGTGTTCCTGCCGAATGGACAATTGATCCTTACGCAGAAGGGTCGGACCAGCCAGCGAGATAACATTTATCATTCTCGCAACAGGTCTGCTGACCAGACTCCGCTCGTAATTCTGATTAATGAGTTTTCAGCATCGGCGTCTGAGATCGTTGCCGGCGCGATGCAGGATCACGACCGCGCTCTGATCGTGGGGCAGACAAGCTTTGGCAAGGGTCTGGTGCAGAGCATCATCCCTCTAGATTACGGCGCCGGATTAACGTTGACGTCCGCAAAATACTACACTCCTTCCGGTCGTTTGATTCAGCGTGACTATTCTGACGGCGGTTTTTACGACTACTACACGCGTGGCGGTTCCCAGGCTCTCGAACGAAAGGAAGTGACCGCTAAGCCAACGGGATCCGAAGCAAAAACGGACGGAGGCCGTGCAGTTTACAGTGGCGGCGGCATTGCGCCGGATGAGGCGGTCGAACGGCGAGCTATAAGCAATACGCAACTCCGGTTGCGCAATCCGATGTTCTTCTTTGCTCGTGAACTCATGAACGGGCGCATCGCAAATGAAAAGGAGTTCAAGGTCGATCTTTCATTTCTCGAGAGCGCCGGGACACAGCCGATCCGCCCCCCGTTTGGTCCATCAGTGTTCCTAGCCTTCAAGCGTTTCCTTGCCAGCGATCCTTCGTGGTCCGCTTTGAGTGGAGAAGTGGACCGGAATCGCGCGTTTGTTGAAGTGGAACTTGGTTATTTCCTGATTACTGCAGGACATGGGACAACGAAGGGAGTCCAGTTTCTTATTCAAAACGATCCTCAAGTGGACCGGGCTATCGAAGCCGTTCCGCGGGCCCGCAAACTCGCGCTGGCAGCCACTCAGTCTCGCCGGCATCCATAAAAGAATAATTTCATTCTGATCGCTCCTAATTCGTCTGCCTGCCGTCCGACCGGCGTTTCAACTATAAAACAGAGTCTTGCGCCTAAAACCAGCATGTGTTATTGTGCCTTCGGTTAAAGCGACGGCCATGACGCGAACTGTTAAATCACTGATTAATACCGAAGAACTCGGGCGCGCTATCAGGCGGCGACGGGAAGAGCTCGAATTGAGTCTGCGCGACGTCGCGGACCAGACAAATGTCTCCGCGTCGACCCTCTCTCGGATCGAAAACGGCACGGGAAAGCCTGACGCGGATAACATTGCTCGGCTTACTTCCTGGCTCGATATGCCGCTCGAGAGGATTCTGACTGGCCGGCGAACCGATAGCGACGAAGCGAAGGCAGTGGTTTACTTTCCCAGCGAGTCAACACCGGAAATTGTCGAAGCCCACCTGCGTGCCGATCGCAACCTTACGCGCGAAACCGCGGACGCCTTGTCTGAACTATTTCGCGTCGCCTACTCACAGTTTAGTCGCACAGATTCGGGAAGAGCTGCAAAGAAACGCCGCTGATTTCAAATCCCTGCCTGGTTCTGATTCCACGTTATAATTTGCCGAATGAGTGAAAACGAGTTGCCTCCGGGTGATAAGTGGCGCCAATTCGAACTGCGGGCCATCGGATTTCGCAATTTTGCGAGAGTTCGGCCTGACCGTCCCTTAGATCCTTTCCGCCTGGCCGCATTTGCCAACTTGCTTGTGCTGAACTTTGAACAAATCCAGGGTCTAAGTGAGAAGAGTAGGAACCATTTACTGGGAGCCGCGTCAGAAGCCTGGTCCGGCGGCGCGACCTCGCGGTCGCTGCCTGATGGCCGCAAGATCGTTATTCTAAATCCCACGCACGGTCGCCTTCGTACGAATGCGACTTTGATGGAAGAAATATCGCACGTCTTTTTAGGACATCAACCAAATCGCCTCCACGTCGTGACAGACGACGAGCGAGGCCGGACGAGCTCTCGTGATTATCGCAAAACTGACGAAGAGGCTGCGTATGGAACCGGAGCCGCAGCATTGGTGCCCTACTCGTCATTGCGGAGATCGCTGCTCAAGGGACAGACATCATCCCAGATTGCTAAACACTTCGGGGTGAGCAGGGAACTCGTAGAATACCGGCTGAAGGTTACAAAACTCTGGCGAACGTACCGCGCCGCGCATTCGTCGGAAGCGGGCTGACCTGATCTCAGTCTCCGCCTGCTTTGTGTTTTGGGTTAATCCTTCGCGCTTTCGGCCTTAACGCTTATACTTGTGTGTCTTTCAACTGTGAACCTATCGAGCAACTGATCTCATGACTGAACACATTAGGGAGCTGCCTTTGCCCGGATTGACGACTACGGACAAGCTGCGCATGCTGCTCGACATAACCAAGAAGATCAGTAGATCGCTCGATCTGCAGGAAGTCCTCAATCTTGTGATGGATACGCTTGATTCACTGATTCCTTACGACGCCGCGGGAATTTTTGTGGTCAAGTGTGATGAGAATGTCGCGAAGGGCGAGGAACCGTGTGTGTTTCAGGCGGAAGCGATTCGGGGCTATGACATCGATGAACTGTCGAGACTTCATTTAAAACTCGGGGAAGGCTTGATTGGTCACGTCGCGCTTACAGCCGAGCCGATTAGTTCCCCAGACGTACGTCGCGAGGCGATGTATGTAAACGCTCGCAAAGAGACACGTTCGGAAATGGTGGCTCCAATCATCTCCAACACAGAAGTGATTGGCGTCTTCGATCTTGAGAGTGATGAACTAAACGCCTATTCCGACGACGACCTGCAAGTCTTAATGTTGCTGGCCTCACAGGTCGCAATCATCATTGAGAAGGTAATGCTCCATGAGCAGTTGATTGAAAAGAAACGCCTTGAAGGTCAACTCGAAGTTGCCCGCCAGGTCCAACTCGAACTGCTGCCAGCGAAAGATCCCCAGCTAATCGGATACGACATCAGCGCTTACAATTTTCCTACCGAAGAAGTTTCAGGGGATTACTACGACTGGGTACAGATATATGACGATCAGATTGGGTTGGTAATTGCTGATGTGTCTGGCAAGGGCGTTCCGGCTGCGTTATTGATGGCGTTTTTGAGGGCAAGTTTGCGTGCAGCCACTCACATTGGTTATTCACCCCATATTTCCATGGTTAAAGTGAATTACCTGCTCTGGGAATCGATCGAACGAAATCAGTTTGTCACCGCGTTTTATGGAATTCTTGATGTAACCAATCGCACCCTCGCATACACAAACGCTGGTCATAATCCGCCCCTGCTGCTCGATCAGGACGGTAATTCACAATTTCTGCATCGCGGAAGTTTTCCGTTGGGCATGTTCCGGGACACTCGTTATCATGAATACTATCTGACGACTGCTCCCGGCGATATCTTAGTGCTCTATACGGACGGCGTAACGGAAGCGCAAAACCTAAAGGGTGAAGAATTTGGGCGCGAAAGGCTGGCGGAAGCTGCAAAAACGCACCGGAAATTAAGTGCCAGCGAGATGATCGCCGGCATACACAAGGACGTCATCGACTGGACCGAGGGTGTGGGGGCCACTGACGACGTGACCTTTTTTATCATCAAGGCCTTGTGAATCTGAGGGGTGGTGCGATTAGTTAATGCGCGGTGAGCGAGCAATGAGCATGATCTCCCCCCGGGGCGAGCGGCGCGTGATAGTTTCCGAAGTGAAAGCCTGCTTCAGGCTCCGAAAGAGCGTAAACGTCAAACCCGAAGGCATCGAGGTAATCCGCGAGATCGTCAGGGGAAAGTAGATATACGGCGGGCGCGAAACCGGCTTCAGCGCGAATCTCAAGGAGACGCTCAAGCACTTCAAACGGGGCAAAGCAACTGATCGGATCCCTGTACGTGGCCATTTGGTTTCGCGCCTCCTTTAGAAAGTAGTTGTTGCTTACCTTGCAACCGGTGCTTTGATGTACGGGAAACCAACTGCGTTCGTTCGATGGAAAAAGAATCCTGGTTAATAGGTCAGTCCTACTTTCACGCTGCAATTGAGGGAAAGTTTAAATAATCGATGAGCAACCAAATTACTTTGGAGTCTCCGCAAACCACCGCTCCTCCTCCTCCTCCGTTGAATTTTCTGGCGTTGCTTCGCCAGATGCTGAAGACTTCAGACAAAGTCAGTGACCTGTTGTTTTCTCCCGGGCGGCCTCCTCAGGTTGAACTGGCGGGCAAGCTTGAAGGCGTGCGATTTCCCGGGCTCGAAAAACTTCTCCCCGTACACACTGCCAGCATTGCAAAGTTGATCATCGGCAACCATGAAGCGGCCAACGACAGCATCGAAAAAACGGGTTCGGCCGATCTTTCGTTCAGTGCTCCGGGCGAGGCGAGGTTTCGGGTAAATATTTTCAAACAGCGCGGGACTTACGCGATTGTGATGCGCGTGATTCCAACCGATCCCCCAAACTTTGCTGATTTTGACTTGCCCGTGCAGCTAAAAGAGATTGTCGACATCAAGAACGGGATGGTGCTCGTTACTGGCCCAACCGGAAGCGGCAAGAGTTCCACCCTGGCTGCCATAATCGATTTGATCAATGAAACGAAGGCTTACCACATCGTCACGATTGAAGATCCAATAGAATTTTTGCACGCTCATAAAAGTTCGACGGTTCACCAGCGTGAACTCCATTCCGACACGCCAAATTTTGCGGTTGCCTTGAGAGCCGCGTTGCGGCAAGCGCCGAAAGTGATTCTGGTAGGGGAAATGCGAGACAGGGAAACGATTGAGGTGGCGCTGGAAGCGGCTGAAACCGGCCACCTGGTCTTGTCAACTCTGCATACGATCGATGCCTCCAAGACCGTAGACCGGATTATCGGAGTGTTTCCAAAGAATGAGGAGCGCGTGATCCGGACGCGTATCGCGCAATCTTTTCGTTACATTATTTCCCAGCGTTTGATACCGAAACCGGATGGAAAAGGTAGAGTCGCGGCGATCGAGATCCTGAAATCAACCATGCGCACGCGCGACTATATCGAAAAGGGCGAATCCGAAGGCAAATCACTGATCGACGCCATGGACCAGGGCGACCAGGAAGGGATGCAAACTTTCGACGGAGTCATTGAAAATATGGTGCGCTCCGGTGTTTTGACTCAAAGCGCGGCGATGCCTTACGCGACGAATGCGAATAATCTGCTGCTCCGCCTCGCCGATTTGGCAGGAGCGGCACCCAAACCGCCCGCGGAAGATGAGAACTCGATGCTTGATATGATCGAGAGATAACCGTAATCTTTCCCCAGACTGAAGTTCGTCACTCTCCCCGACGCAGTTTCGCAAATCCCGTTTCCTTGTATGCTCTTACGCTCCTTCATACGTACGCTGGTGGCCCTGGCCCTTTTTCCTGCCTTGCTCGCGATTTCGGCGGGCGCTCAAACTCCTTCGAGCAGCGTTTATCAAGGGATCCAAATCGACGCGCCCGTTGAGGGGCGTATCCGCATTGAAAATCAGTTTGGCGAAATCAAAGTAGAGGTATGGAAAGAGAAATTCGTTTCCGTCTACGCGATAATTGATCCTTCGGCATCATTTGCCCGCTCACCGGTCGTCATCGAAAACAAACCTCGCCTCCTTTCAATCAACGTTGTTCGCCGTCGCACCGATCCGGCAGCCGCTATTGAGCTTGCTGTTAAGGTTCCTACGGGCTCAAACGTCGATGTGGTTACAGGCAAGCACGGCGCGAGCATGCGCGGACTGCCTGCATCAACTACGCTGACCTCGCTAACTGGAGATATAAGTGTGGAATTGCCGGCGCCAGTAAACGTTGACGTTAGCGCCAGGTCTACCCGCGGTTCCATCAATTCGACGTTGCCGCAACTCTTAAGTAGCAATGGGCATGCGTTGCAGTCACGTATTGGCAATGGCACGCAGACGTTAAAAATTTCGACGCAGAGCGGGAATGTCACTCTGGCAGAAGCTCCGGTGGCCCGGAACTTCAGATTGGACCGCGAGGATCCAGTGACTCTCAGTCCACCAACTAAGGCTGCCGGGATACCTGCGCCACTTACGGACACGCAAGAGATCAGTGAGGGTGATATTGTTCGCGTGGACTCGCAACTCGTCACCCTCAACATGAGCGTGATCGATAGAAATACAAATCGCGGACTGGCCGGACTCGGTCGCTCCGATTTCAAACTTTTCGAAAATGGCTCCGAACAGCAGATACTTCAGTTTGAATCTTCTGCCGCTCCTTTCGACCTCATTTTGTTGATTGATCTTTCAGGTTCCACGCGAGAAAAAGTTGCGCTGATTCGCGCGGCTGCACTGCGATTCGTAAATGCCGCCCGTCCCTTTGACCGTGTAGGCATCGTTTCCTTTGCCGGCAAGCCAACGGTCGTTTCTCCGTTAACGCTCGACCGTCAAATTCTGCGCAGCCGCGTCAATGAGATTGCCACGGCTGCGGCGGGTGACACCAAGCTTTACGATGCGACTGATTTCGCTGCCTCCTTCTTGTTGCAGGAAACTCAAAACAAGCGGCGGACCGCGATTGTGCTGATGAGCGATGGACTCGACGGCAGCATTGAGGGCGTTCAAGGTGATGGATCGCGGCTTCCATATCAGGATTTCCTCAACCGTCTTCAGGAGTTTGATGGCGTTCTCTACACCCTTTGGCTAAACACTCGATACGTGGCGCTGCACGAGCGCGACACGCAGCCGGAGGCGTTTGATGACGCCTACGACCAAATGCAGGAGCTGGCGAGTGTAGGCGGCGGCTTGTTCTACGAAGTGCAGCGGTTGCAGGACTTAGCCGGTGCTTATGAACGAGTAGTTGCCGACCTGGGTACCGTCTACAGCCTGGCCTACCGGCCATCCGATAAGGCGCGAGACGGAAAATGGCGAGCAATAAAGGTAACAGTCAATCGGCCCTCAGCCGTGGCCCGAGGCAAACGCGGCTACTATGCAAATTGAAGCGTAGGTTGAATCGTGCGCCGGAGTCGGAAAAACTTGTAAATGTCAGCCACAGGACTATAATCAAGCTCCCCAGAGATTGAACCCGGTAGGATCTAACCAATAAGGATAAACTCATGAGAAAAGCATATTTGGCATTGGCGAGCGCTCTTTCTGTCGTTGCTATGCTCTCTATTGTCCCATCGGTGTCCACAGCGCAGACCCGGGACAAGTTTATTATCTCCGCACGTGCCGGCGGTGTGAATGCGGTGACCGGGCGAGCGACCGTGCGCGGGCGTAGAAATGAAGAGTGGCAGCAGCTCATGATTACTGAAAACCTCGAGCGAGGCGATGTCGTGAAAACCGGCCACGACGGCCGCGTGGAGGTTCTCCTCAATCCAGGGTCCTACCTGCGCTTAGCAGAGAATTCCGAGTTTGAACTGTCCAACGACTCACTTGAGAATCTCGAATTACGCCTCGTCCGCGGTACCGCAATCATGGAGGTGACTGGCGCAGACGATGCGGAGCTGCTGATCAATATCGTCACTCCGCACACGCGAATGGCCATCGTTCGACGCGGGCTTTATCGCGTCAACGTTGTGCCCGAAAATGCCACCGAGTTAATTGTTAGAAAAGGTCGCGTGGTGCTTGAAGGAACGCAAACCAGAATCAAAGGTGGAAACAAAGTGGTGTTCAGCGCGGGCCAACCGTTTTCCATCGCCAAACTCAACAAGGATGACAAACGGAGAGTTGATACTTTTGAGGTTTGGAGCAAGGAACGGGCGGAGACTGTGGCCCAGGCAAACCGCCGAATCAGGAGTCGCGACGTAAACCTGCTGTGGGCTGACTATAATAGTTCATGGGGACGAGGCGGTAGTGCATGGTCACGCGGGATGCGATTTGGCGGAATGTGGGTCTACAACCCCCTCGCCTCTTGTTACACGTTTATGCCGTTCTATTCAGGTTGGGGCTCGCCCTACGGCGGTTCTTATTCCAGCGCATTTTATCGCGGCTACTACGGCGGGAATTATTGCTGTGGCAACCGGAGCTACCCCACAACCGGCAATTCGAACCCGGGCGTGGGTCCGGCGGGTCGTCCGGCGACTGGTTCACCGAATTCGTCGCCGACTTACCGGCCGCCAGATGTTCCCATGCGAATCGAGAGTAGGGTTGAACGGCTGAATGATCGTCGCCCCTAATGCTTAGAGGAGATCAACGTTCCTTAACCAGCCCATCGATCACTTCATTAACCAGAGCGTTTACCTGTGCCCGACTGAGCCCCGACAGCACAAGGTCTGTCAGGGCCGCCCGGAGTTGGGTCTGAACCTGTTCGTCGGCCTTTTGCCCGGGGACTCGCGAGGCGACAACGGCGCCCGATCCATGTTTGATTTTTATAAATCCTTCCCGCTGCAAGACGCGATAAGCAGTGGCGATAGTATTGAGATTTACACCCAGGTCAGTAGCCACCTGGCGTACCGGGGGTAACGAAGACCCCTCCAGAAGCTCGCCCGCAGCAATTAGTCCCTTTATCTCGTCAGCAACCTGCCGGTAAAGCGGGCGCCTGTCTCTTTCATCGATAGTTATATACATATAATTGTCTGTTGCTTGTATACACCAGACAATTAAGACCTGTCCAGGTGTTTTTTGCGCTTTGCTGGGCAATTACCGGTGGGTCAAGTAGTTTGCTAGGGCCAGGGCGGCGTAACTAAGCCCGGCCAGACCGCCAGGTGAGGCAGTGTCGCTGATTAAATATGTGTTCGCGAGCGGGGTTGAGTAAGCTTGCCATAGACCTAAGCCCGGAGATGAGGCCTCGGGAGGGCTTCCCACCATTCCCAACCTCCGCCGGGTAGTTTCATAGAAAGTCCGGGGTGTTGCAGTGTCCAGCACTTCGATCGAGCTGCCCAGTTCCGGCATCGCCAGGTGTAGCCGCCGCCAGCATCTCTCGAGCATCTCCTGGTCCCGGGCTTCTAGTTCGGCTTCGTCGGTGTGAAATGAAAACCACTCGTCCGCCGCTGTAAAATTATGAACCGTGACCGCGCGCTTGCCTGACGGCGCTCGCGGGTCCCAGGCCGGAGCGGCCGCAAACATCAAGTGATTTGCCTCCGGGTCATACTCTTTACCGGCGGGCCATTCAGTCAAATTGAGGATGTGACTGGCCTTCAGTCGTTCCGCTGCATCCTGATCCATCGAAAGGTAAAGCAGGTAAGCACCCCAGCTTTGAAGCGACTTCAGTTGCTGTCGCACTTCGAGCGGCGCGCGGTTGATGCCGATGAGTTTTCCGTAGGTATCCCAGAGTGTCAGATTGCTGACTATTGCTCTCGATGCCAACACAGTTTCCCCGCTGAGCAAATCAAGCCCCTGGGCCTCGCCCGCTGAACTGTAAGACATTCTGAGCACTGGGGTGTCGAGCCGGATTCTGCCTCCGCTTGCCTTAATAGAGTCCGCCAGCCGATTCGCGAGAGCGCCGGATCCGCTGCGGATACCGAACATTCCTTCGAGCGGCGCTGTGAGTGCGAGCGCGGCGTAAGGGTAGGCAACAATGCTGCTGGTGGCATTAAGCATTGCCTGTAATTGAACGTCGACAAAACCGCGGAATCGGCTCGAGACTCCGGCCATTTTCTCGGAGATAGTTCGCGGGAGAGAACTCAGAATGTCTGAAGCGGCGGGCTCATGCCGGTACTCGCTGTTTGCAGGTTTCGAACCTGTCGCGGTCAGCAGGTCAGGCGCATCGGCGAGGGCGCGCCGCAAAGCAGTTGCTGCGGCCAGAAGCTGCCGGTAAAACTCGATCGCCTCAGCGCTGCATTCAGGAAAACTCCGACTTAGATCTTCTTCAAAGCGTGCGATGTTGTTAGTGAACTCAACTTCTGAGTGATCAGGAAGCCGTATCACGAGCCCGGGTTCCAGGACACGCGTTTCCGGAGGGGAGACTGGCAATTCGGAGAAGATTCGATCATGGATATCATGCCGTTGCCATGACGAGTAAAGGCCATAACCCTGCTCAAAGGTGTGATCAAACTTTTCGAAGTTGACCGCGCATCCGCCGACCTGAGATTCTCTCTCGAAGAGGCAAACATCCACTCCGCGCTGGGCCAGCAAAGCCGCGACGGTTAGTCCGCCGATCCCGCCTCCCACTACCGCTACTTCGCAGTCCATGTTCTCTCAGTTTATGAAGCCGATCAGGTGGATGAAAATGGCGGCTGGATCAGGAGGCGTTACGGTAGGTGGCAAAAACCGTTGCGCGTAAGGCTCTACCAGTAAAATAACCGCTTGTATTCCATTGAAAACGAGGTGAATCGCGATACAGGGTAGCAACTTTCCTGAATACGCGCGGATCAGCGTCAAGGCAAGGCTGAGAAGCCCCACCGCCGCGATAACCCCCAGGTTGGGCCAATATTGAGGAACGTGAATCAGCGTGAACAACGCTAAGACAATGATTACCGCACCGACAACCCCCATACGCTCTGTCGATTTTGGGTCGAGCGGTACGGAGAAGAGCGACAAAATTAGACTGCCCAACCTTGCAATCCCTCGTCTTAACGCAGAATAAAGAACTCCGCGATAGACAAACTCTTCAACGAACGGCGCGGTGCATACGGCCAAAAAAGAGATGGCAATCCGCGCTGCGTAAGAACTGTTGATGACCTGTTCGAGCTGCGTCGGTGTTTCCGCGCCCAGCCACTTGGCAATCACACTTGCTGCTACGAACAACAAAACACCCAATCCGATGCAAGACCACAGGCGAAAACGAGGCGCCCAGCCCCACCCGAGTGCTTCCCAAAATGATTGTTTGCCGAAACGAGTGACCACGGCCCAAATCAGCAGCACCGTGAGGATGTGGATCGGAAGCAGAGCGACAACTTGAATTAACACGGCGGTTTTGTCGCTCATGGCAAACTGAGTCAGAGCCGGCAGGTAGTCCGGCGAACCTGGGGTGATGCCCCGGTACGAGGCGTACGGAACCAGAAAAATCACTGGGATAAAAATTGAAAGAATGAGGCTGACCAGCCAGACGAATATCGCGCTGCCAACTCCCCACGAAGGGTTGTCGGGATCAATAGTCCGCGACGGCCTCGGGAGGTGTGGTTCCTGCGTATGAAATTCTTCGGCAGCGTCGGCAGCCGGAAATTGTAAGACTTCGTTGTGATCAGTCACGATGAATTGAGTGTATGAAGTTGTCCTGAACGGGTCAAACTGAGTTCTCGAGATGCGCTCCGGTTATTCACACGGCCGGGTAAGCCGCCTCCAGCATCGAGGGGCCAATTCGAGGCGCCGCCAGCATCACGCCGATGATGGTTTTCGCGTCGTCGATTTCGCCCGTCGTGATCATGCTCAAAGCTTGCGCGAAGGGCATTCGCACGACCTCAACAATTTCATCATCTTCGAGTTGCTGCTGAGTCTCTGTCATTTCCGTCGCCAGGTAGACCCACATCTTCTCTTCACAAAATCCGGGCGAGACGAAAAACTCTGTTAACTTCTCCAAACGGGCAGCGACATATCCCAGTTCTTCTTCCAGTTCGCGCGCGGCACCTTCTTCCGGCGCTTCGCCACGATTCAAGGTTCCCGCCGGCGCCTCCACCAAGAAACGCACCGCCGGATGCCGGTATTGCCTAACCAGCGCGATCGTTCCGTCATCAAAGACGGGAATAATCACAGCGCTTCCCGGATGATGCACTACCTCGCGTTGATAGGTTTTGTCGCCTTCCCGGATCGTGTCGAGGGTTACATCAAACGCCCGGCCGCGAAATATATTTTCGCTTTTAAGTATCTGCGGTTGCTCTGCCATGTTTGTTGCTGGCCATTACGTGTGGCGCCAACTCCTCTGTTCTGGATTCAATTAGTTAGGATTAAAACTCTGCGTTCTCAGGTCGGCAAGCGTTTCGCCGACCAAATACAACGATCCGGTTAAGCAGATAGTGCCATCGACCGGCGTCAGTTTTTTCGCTTCATCCATCGCCTCTCGGACCGACTTCGAAGCAACAATCCGGTCCGTGGAAAGGAAGCGAGTTGCCAGCTCGAACAAGTTGTCTACACTGGCGGCTCGCTCATTCTTCGGCTGTGCGAGAACCAACAAGTCAGCCGCAGGAAACAGAATTTCTGCGATCTCGGCGAGCCTCTTGTCGTTCATCGCACCGAAAACTAGGGTAGTTGGGCATTTTACGAATTCATTGAGAAAATCTCGAAGGGCCTGAGCTCCAGCCGGATTATGGGCGCCGTCCAACAGAATCGTTGGCTTCCCCGAGATCAAATCCAATCGGCCCGCGTGGTGCGCCGCCGCCAGGCCATCCACTACGGCTTTTTTCGGAATACCGAATCCCTGCTTTCCAAGCGCTTCGGCGAGGCGAATCGCAACTACCGCATTGGTGATCTGGTGACGTCCACGCATTCCCAGAGTTACCTCAGGATACCGCGTTAGATTTGTCTCTAACGTAACTTTAGCTCGGCCGTCATCGAACGTCGCTTCAGTTGTTGCCTGACAACCAGCCATCTCAGGCTCGACGTTGACTTCGCGGCATCTTCGCATAATGACTGCCAGGGCTTCGTCCGGCTGGGGCGCGATGACCGCAATCACGCCCTCGCGGATTATCGCGGCCTTTTCGACAGCTATTTCGATCAGTGTCTCTCCAAGATATTCCTGGTGGTCGAGAGCCAGCGGCGTGATCGCGACAGTGCGTGCGCCGGCAACAGTGGTGGCATCGAGCCGGCCGCCGAGCCCCGTTTCCAGAATCGCCAGCTTCACACCGGCTTCCCTGAAAGCCAGGAGTGCGATCGCCGTCACCTGCTCAAAAAACGTCGGGAGCGTTTCCAGTTTTCTTGAATCCCGCAGAGACTCGGAGGTCGCGCGCACCTTGCTAGCGTGTTTCGCAAACTCAATCTCTGAGACTTCCGTCCCATCGATACGAATTCTTTCAGTGATTGAGATCAGGTGGGGAGACGTGTAAAGCCCCGTCGAAATGGCGGCGGCCCGGCAAATTGATTCGAGCATCACAGCCGTTGAACCCTTGCCGTTTGTTCCAGCTATCTGTACCGACTCAAAACTCTGGTGCGGATTACCGAGGGCCTCGATCAGCACTTCGGTGTTTCGCAGTCCCAGCTTCATCGTGCGGGTTTCATGTCCGAGACTGAGAAGATATTCGATTGTCTCGGAGAAGTTCATGAGGGACTAGCATTTCACGTCACGGACCTAACCGCAAATCGGCGCTCAAGGTAGCGAATCAGATTCCAGAGAACTATCGCAGTGCCTTTCTGACTCAAGACGGCCCGCGAAAATTTGTTCTTTTTATTGTGGAAAAAACTGCTGAAAAGGTTCTTATTTGTGAAGTTGATGCCTGGTTAATTTTCGAAATTTCCACGCTTCTCTCTAGCTTCTTGAGCCCGTTTTTTCTGGGCTTTCTCTTGAACATTTCGGTTTTCCACATATCAACAGGCCCTACTACTACCGTAGATTTCGTTAAGGTTTAGTCTTGTCAAGGGCCAGAGTGTTTTATCTTCGCAGTCCGTCTTGCTCAAGTGAATAGGGGTGAATTAGGGTCAGGTCGGAGGTTGAGTATGGATTTGAGGAAACGGATCGTTCGACTAGAAAGGCTTTTCGAGCAACTACTGTCTTCGGCCGGTAAAGTTCTCGTCAGGCTAACTATGTTCACTCTTTCCGTTTATGGTTTTGCGAAGCTCGTCAAGTATCTTATCAACATGTGGTAGTTGGCTCTCCGCAGATTCAATCTTCTCAACTTCATTTCGAGCCCCCCACGATCGGCTCAGTTTCGTGAAGCCGAGCGTGACCGCACCCGGCCCATTTCGGATTCGTTTGAAATTTCCGGGTTCATCATGAAATTAAGCAGTTTGGTGAGGTAGTCCTTCATCTCGCGCCGATCCACGATTGCATCCACCATTCCATGTTCGAGGAGGAATTCGGATTTTTGAAAATCCTTGGGGAGCTTCTGACGGATTGTTTGTTCGATCACGCGCGGGCCGGCGAAACCGATGAGCGCTTTTGGCTCTGCAATGATGATGTCTCCCAGGGTTGCAAAGCTCGCGGTCACGCCACCCGTAGTGGGATCAGTCAACACTGAAACAAATGGGATCCGCGCTTCATCCAGTTCCGCCAGCGCGGCCGCAATCTTGGCCATCTGCATTAATGAAAGCGCGCCTTCCTGCATGCGTGCTCCGCCCGATGCAGCAAAGATGACGACCGCACCGTGTTCGTTTATCCCGCGTTCGATCAGACGCGTCACTTTCTCTCCCACCGCCGATCCCATCGAGCCGCCGATGAACGACATATCCATGGCGCCGGCAAAGACGAGATGGTTGCCGACCTTGCCGCGTCCATTGATTATCGCTTCGGGCAGCCCTGAATTGCGGGTCGCCTGTTTCAGCCGGTCGGGATAAGACTTGGTGTCAGTAAACTCCAGCGGATCCACTGAGATAACTTCGTTGTCCAACTCTTCGAATCTTCCGTCATCGAAAATCATCGCCAGGCGCTCGCGGGCCCCCAGGCGAAAATGGTAGCCGCAATGGGAACAAACCTGATGCGAATCTTCGAGCTCGCGTTTATAGAGATGCGCCTCGCAGCCGTCACACTTGACGAAGACATTCTCCGTTTTGACGACGCGCTCCTCGGGCGGAACCGTTTCAATTTGCTTACTTTTTTTGCTAAACCAGGGCATTAGTAGCTCAGTGTTTCGAAAATTGTTTTCTCGGGTTCAGCTGTTGTGGGATGACGAAGAGCTTAGCACAGCTGGGAAAAAGGATGAAGAGCAGGGGGATCTGGAAGAAGTCAGTAACACCACGCGGTAGCGGGTGGGTCTCGCGGCGCAACGAAGGCCCTGACATTAGCGACTGCGAGCAGACCCACCCGCTACCGCGTGGTGTTACTGATTCACCTTCCTGCTGCAACCTGACGGAGTAATTTGGCTAGAACTCTATACCTTGCTGGGCGCGGATGCCGGCGTTAAATGGGTGCTTTATTTCGGTCATCTCGGTAACCAGATCGGCGGCCTCAATTAACGGCGCAGGCGCGTCGCGACCGGTGACCACGATGTGTAAGGCAGGTTGACTGGCCCGCGCGGCGCGAAATTCCTCGAGCACCTCATCGATGGGGAGGAGGTCGTAGCTGAGGACGTAAACCAGCTCGTCGAAGACGAGCAAGTCGTAATCGCCGCAGCGCAGTTTCTCGACACAAAGGTTCCAGGTTTCTCGCGAGGTGGCGCGATCCTGCTCCGGGTTTTTCGTGTCCCAGGTGAACCCATCGCCCATCGTGTGCACTTCAATTCCCAGTTTCTCAGCCGATTCGTGTTCGCCGTAGCGATCGTTGCGCGACTTCATGAATTGGACCATGCAGCACTTCAAGCCGCGACCGGCGGCGCGCATCATCAGACCAAGGGCGCAGGTGGTCTTGCCTTTGCCCTTTCCGGTGTGGACCATTAGCAGGCCGCGCGTGTTTTCCTGGTAATCCTCGCGCCGCCATTTGTATTTTTTTTCTTTGGAAGACATTGGGGAAGAGAAGTCAGAACATTTTCCATTTTCCAGTGCTCATGTTCCATTGAAATCCCCGGCTCGCAAACATCCTAAGCTTCAGAATCAGAAATGAAAAATGAGAAATGGAAAACGGGTTTGCAGCCTCAGCTAGTCAGATGACCCATCTGCTCCATTGCCGGATGCATTCGCCCGCTCTACAGCGCTCTGCAGCAGCGCCGTGATCTTTTCCTCGACTTCTTCCCAGGTGCCGCGCAACGTGCAGCCGGCCGCATTTCGGTGGCCGCCGCCGCCAAACAGTTCCGCTACCTTTGCCACGTTCACCTCGCCCTTGGATCGCAGGCTCGTGCGATAAACCCCAGGCTCGCATTCCTTGAGCATCGCCACCGCCTCAACCTCGCCCACGGTCAGCGGATAATTAACAAACCCGTCTGCGTCTTCATCTGAAGCTGCGGCGCTCTGCTGCATCTCCATACTGTGGCGGAGCAAGGCGACGTGGCCGGTGGAATCGCGGCGCGCGGTTGACAGGACCGCTCCCATCAACTGAATTCTGCTCCAGGGATAACTGGCAAAAACCGCCTCGGCAGTTTTGGCAGGCTTCACTCCGGTCCGCAAAAGCTCGGACGCTACTTTGAACGTACGTTCTGTCGTGTTGGAGTAATGAAACGAACCGGTATCGGTGATCAGCGCCGTATAACAACACTCGGCGATTTCCTTTGTCACCCGCACTCCCAGAGCTTTGGCGAGGTTGTAAATCATCTCTCCACACGCAGCGGCGGTTGAGTCGATCCAGTTGATCTTGCCGAAGTGCGCAGTCGTCGCATGATGGTCGATGTTTACCACGAATTGCTTTTCGAGGTTCAGCAAACCAGGGCGCGCCACGTCCGAACACTCGATGACAAAAACGCCGTCGTATGAATCATCCGCAGTTGGGGTGACTCTTACATCCCTGGCGCCGGGCAAGTTCCGATACGTGTGTGGCACCGGATCGCGCATGATGACCTCGACGTCCTTATCGAGGGCGCGCAGCAACCAATAAAGACCCAGGGAAGAACCTAAACTGTCGCCGTCAGGTCGAAGGTGGGCGGTGATTGCAAACTTATTTTTCGCTTCGATTAACTCAACAACTTGACTAAGCATAATGGACAATGATGAACGCGGAACAATGAACGCTGAACTGGCCATATCGAGGACCCCGGTTCAACATTCAGAATTCATCACTCATCATTTACCCCTTCTTCTTTCCGTTCTTGTTCGATTTGCCGCAGCAACTGCTCAACCCGGTCAGCCTTTTGTTCGACGCTATCCTTCAGGAAATGAATCTCGGGTGTGCGGGGAAGGTTGAGCGAGAGGCCCAGTTGCTTGCGCACGTAGGGAGCTGCGCGACGCAACGCGGCCAGCGCGAGCCGGTGTTCTTCTTCGTCGCCCGCGACAGTGACGAAAACGTTGGCGTCTCGCAAATTGTCAGACATGCGAACATCGGTCACGGTTACCATCGTAAGCCGCGGATCCTCGAGCTCGTAACCAACAATTTGGGAAATCTCCTCGCGAAGAATGTCAGCAACTCTTTCAGGGCGACGCATGATAAACAGTTTTGAGTTTCAAGTTTCGAGTTCTCTCTCACTTGAAACTCGAAACTCGAAACTACAATTCCGTGGCGGCTACTTTCTCAACGATGTAGGCTTCGATCTGATCTCCGACCTTCAGGTCGTTGAAGTTTTCCAGGCCGATGCCGCACTCAAAACCCTCACGCACTTCGGCAACGTCGTCTTTGAAACGACGCAGCGAGGTGATGTTTCCTTCCCAGCTGACTACGCCATCGCGAATCAAACGCGCACGCGCCGTGCGGCGAATAACGCCATCCACCACCATCGATCCGCCCACCACACCGGCTTTGGGAACACGAAAGACCTCGCGCACATCCGCCTTGCCGAGAATTTTCTCCTTCTCGATGGCTTCGAGCATGCCGATCATGGCTGCGCGAATTTCTTCCTCCACCTTGTAAATAATCGAGTGGAGACGAATATCAACCGCTTCCTGTTTCGCCAGATCAGTGGCGCGCGAGCCGGGTCGCACGTTAAAGCCAATCACAACTACAGCTGAGATTGCCGAACCTGCCTGCGTAGCTGACGCGAGCAGCACGTCGGATTCCGTGATTGCGCCCACGCCGGAACGGATAACTTTGACCTTCACCCGATCCGTTGAAAGTTTCTGCAAAGTTGACTTGAGAACTTCAACTGAACCCTGCACGTCAGCCTTGATAACGACCAGGAGTTCCTTGACTTCACTTTCACCCAGCGCCTCGATACCGCGCTTGGTTGACTGCAACAGCGTTGCCTGTCGATTCAACATCGCGCGATGACCTGAAATCTGCTGCGCGCGGGCGATGTCGGCTACCACCTGGAAGCTTTCACCTGCCTGCGGCACGCCCTGTAGACCGAGTACTTCGACCGGCGTCGCCGGCGCTGCTTCAGTAATAGCCTCGCCCTTGTCGTTGAACATCGCGCGCACGCGGCCAAAGATTTGGCCCACGATGAAAGGCTCGTGTACGTGCAACGTGCCCTGTTGGACCAGGACCGTTGCCACCGCGCCGCGGCCGCGATCGAGTTTGGCTTCGAGTACCACTCCGGAAGCCAGCCTCGTGGCACTGGCGCGCAGGTTCAAAATGTCTGAGGTGAGCAGAATGGTTTCCAGCAGGTTTTCGAGGTTCTCGCGCTTCTTGGCGGAAACCTGGACCATCTCGGTTTCGCCGCCCCATTCGACGGGCGACAAACCATGCTGCGAAAGTTCCTGTCTGACGCGGTCCGGATTTGCGTCAGGCTTGTCTATCTTATTAATTGCGACCACGATGGGCACGCCCGCGGCGCGCGAGTGTTCAATCGCTTCGATGGTTTGGGGCATCACGCCATCGTCAGCCGCAACCACCAGTACCACGACGTCAGTCGCTTTGGCTCCGCGCGCGCGCATGAGCGTAAAGGCTTCGTGACCTGGAGTGTCCAGAAAAACGACGCGCCGAGTTTCGCCCGGGTGATCCGGACTCGGTACCTGAACGCTGTAAGCGCCTATGTGCTGGGTGATGCCGCCGGCCTCTCCAGCCGCGACTTCTGTAGCGCGAATCGCGTCAAGCAGCGACGTCTTACCGTGATCTACGTGACCCATGACGGTCACGACCGGCGCTCGCGGCAACTCGACGTCGTCCGCATCGGTGGCGATTAGATCTTCAAACTCTTCTTCGGCCACCATCTCTTCAAAAGGAACGAAGGTGACTTCGTATCCGAAGCGTTGACCAAGCTCGATCGCGACATCGTCGTTAAGTGGTTGATTGATGGTGGCGAAGACACCACGCTGCAAGAGAAGCGTCACCACGTCTTTTGGCTTGATGCCCAGCTTCTCTGCAAATTCCTTGACGGTTGAACCCTCAATCAGGCGCGCAGTCTTGAGTTCGCCCGGAGTCGCACCTGGTTCCAATCTGCCCGCGATCCGATCCTCGAGCGACAGCGCCTTCGGTGGCGGCACGAAGTCACCACGATCGAAGCGACCGCCCTTGCCATCGGCGCCTTTGCGTCCGCCTCGGGTTGGAGTACGACGGGACCGGCGACGACCAGCATCAGGCGGCGGAATGTAAGTGGTTTGCGGCGTGGCGGTCTCGCCCGGTGTGCCCAATCGTTCGGTGCGCGCCAGCGGCGTACGTTCTCTGACGCGGCCTCGCTCGGCACGCTCTCTGGGAGTGATTGACGGCGGCGGCTCAGGGGTCGGCGCGCGTTCGCCCGGGCGAATGCCGGCACTGAGGGCCGCCATCGTTGGACGCAAAACTCTGATCTGGCGCGAAGGTGCAGCCGCAGATCCGGCCGGCGCAGGTCCGGCCTCGGCCTCGGCAGGCATCACTGGGGCCGCACTGCCATTCGTGTCTGCAATTTCGGTGATGGTTTCTATCTGGGGTTCGGAGACCGGCTCCGCTTCCGCTGCCTCAGGCTGCGCTGCTCGCGTCGCAGGCGTCAGCTTGCGCATTAATTTTGAGGTTACAGGTTGCTTGGCTGTCTCCAATATTCCCGGAGCCGGCTCAGTCGATGGCGCTTCACTGGCAGGTGGCGAAGGTTGAACGGCAGCCTGGGCCACGGGCGCACTCACTTGAGGTTCTGGTGCTGCCACTTCGGCCACAACTTCAACTTCCGCCGGAGGCTCTTCGACCGCGCGCTCGGCCCGCTTGACCACTTTTATACCGCGCTTCACCGCAGTCTCTTTTTTGGGGAAGTACTTGGTGCGGATCTTTTCGGCCAGTTCCTTGGAGACGGAATTAGACGGCACGCTGACGTCGACGCCTTCGCGCCTGACCTCTTCAATCAGCCGCTTGGTGTCAAGCTTCAGTTCTTTGGCGAGATCGTAGATACGAATCTTAGAGGAAACGGTCATGCACTCCTTCTCAAACACTGTTTGGATCCAGTGTTTGGCTTCTCAAGTGGTTTAAAGAACTCTCGCCCTTTTCACCACTCTTGAAGCGTGCATCAGAAGCGCAACGCGTCGAAGGGGCAAGGGAACGAGCAGCCCAGACAGCCGGACAGACCGGCATACTGGTTTTTACTAATTTGCCGCATCATCTGAGGAAGCATCCTGCTTCTCGTCGTCAGTGCTCTCGCCAGATGCAGCATCGTCTAAAACAGCGGGAGCAGAATTTTCAGCATCGGCGACCGACGCTTCAGAAACGTTATCTTCATTCATGGCGAACTCGTCGGCCAAAACCTCGGAGGTTTCTTCGTCGGCAATCTTATCCAGCGCTTCCAGAGAAACAGCTTCGGACGCAGTCAGTTCGGGCGAAGGCACAACCGTGTCTGGGCGTAAATCCCTGCCCAATTCCTGGAGGACGAGTTTGTCTTCCGTAGTCGGTTCTGCTTCGGTGACGGCAACGGGGTCGGCCGAATCTTTGGCTAAGATTTCGGATTCAGCGCCATAGGGTCGGCCGGTTTCGACAGCCTCATCGTAACCTTCGGCGGTTGGATCGCCTTCAGTTTCGACCTGATCCGATGTTGTGTCGGGTTCCGCGACAGTATCTGTGTCAGCTGACGCGTCAACAGGTTCACCCGATTCTTCGCCGGAAACTTCATCGGCCGCCTGATCGCCGGCTGCCAGCGTCTTATCACGCATCGAAACTACCGCGACTGCCGCGTTAAGAATCGTTTCCGCTTCGTCCAAACTCAAATCTAGGAACTCAACGAGATCGTCGACCGAGGTCTGAGCGAGGGCATCGATATCATTGATGCCATGTTCCGCAAGCAGATCAGCCTGAGGCGCAGTGACGCCTTCGATGACTGACAGCGGCACCGATCCTCCTGACGCGATGAGCGCGCCCATCTGTTCGGAAACTTCGCGCTTGATCTCTTCTTCGCTACGAATGTCGATGTTCCAGCCGACCAGCTTGGTCGCCAGCCGCACATTCTGGCCGCGCTTGCCGATGGCGAGTGAAAGCTGATCTTCATTTACGATCACTTCCATCTGCCGATTTTCGATGTCGGTGATGCGAACCTGATTGACCTTGGCGGGTGAAAGAGCGTTGGCGGCAAACACCGAAGGCTCATCTGACCACTCAATAATGTCGATCTTCTCGCCGCGCAGCTCGCGAATAATTGCCTGCACTCGCGAACCCTTCATGCCCACGCAGGCGCCCACCGGATCCACGTCGCGCTCGTTTGATGTGACTGCGATCTTCGCGCGTTCACCGGGCTCGCGTACGGCAGACTTGATGACGACAGTGCCGTCATAAATCTCTGGCACTTCCATTTCGAAGAGCCGGAGTAACAACTCGGGCGAGGTGCGCGACACTTCGACTTGCGGTCCCTTGGATTCCTTGGAAACGTTGTTAATTACTACGCGTATTCGTTCGCCCTGATTCCACTGTTCACCGCGCGACTGCTGCGAGCGGGGCAGAATGGCTTCGAGATTTCCCAAATCAACGATGATGTTGCCGCGTTCGAACCGCTTCACGTAGCCATTGACCAGGTCGCCGATCTTATCGACATATTGCTCGTAGACGTTGCTGCGAACAGCATCGCGAACCTTCTGAAACAAGATCTGTTTTGCCGTTTGCGCGGCAATCCGTCCCAGCTCTTCCATGGGCAGCGGCAAGAGCAGGGCATCGCCCAACTCAATTTCGTCGCCCGCGAGTTCACGCGCTTCATCGATCGAAAGCTCGGTTGCGGGGTTAGCCACTTCATCTACGACCACTTTGGTGGCGGACAGCTCGATGCCGGTTTCCTGGTTCCAGTCAACCTGGATGTCTTCGCCTGACCTGAACTGTTTCTTCGCCGCGGCGCGCACGGCTTCTTTCATTGCGTCGATGACGAGGTCGCGCTCGATGCCTTGTTCCTGGCAGAGCGCCTCGATGTTTTGTGCGATGGATGAACTCATTGGACCTTTGTATCTCCGGGCCGGCTCGACGCCAAAAACTGTGCGTCGTTGAGCCTATTCAGTTGTTATTCAGTTGTAAGTTTGGATGTAACGCAAACTGTCAGTTTGCGTGCATCGCTTTAGCTATCAAACAGCAAACTAACAGTTTGCTTTACTTAACCTGCTTTTCCCTTTGGTCGATGAAACTCTTTCTCGACTTCGAGCTCCAGATTGGCTTTGGCGATCGAGTTGAAATCCACTCTCACGCGCCCGCTGGTGCGGTCTTCGATCAAAACCTCGTCGCCTTCAATACCCAGCAGCCGCCCGCGAAAGTTCCTTTGCCCATTGATGGGGGCGCGGCTTTTAAGCTTTGCCAAACTGCCGGCAAACCGCTCGTAATCCTTACGCTTGTAAAGTCCTCGCTCCAATCCCGGCGAGGAAACTTCCAACGTGTACGACGCATGGATGAAGTCCTCAACGTCGAGAATTGTGCCAACGTAAAGGCTCACTTCGGAACAATCCTTGTGAGTAACGCCGTTTGGCTTGTCAATAAAGATGCGAACGATGGGCTTGTTGTCAGGCCCGGCAACTTCGGCGTGTACGAGTTCCAGTCCGTGGTCGATGGCGACTCGCTCGGCGATTGCTTGAACGCGCTCCTCGATTGCAGAACCCATGTCCGTCCTCCGAAAAACTGCCAGCCCAAAAGAAAAAGTGGGCGCGAACCCACCGGACAAGACAGCCGCGCTTCGAGCAAGTCGTGAATTATACGGAAAGGGCAGGGTAGAAGCAAACGGGCAGAAAGCGGGCTTTAGGTGAGAAATCTGCTCTCCGCGGATTACACAGATTATGCAGATTTCACGGATCGCACGAGAGATTGGGTTCGTTACAAATGATTGCTACGTTCCCGACCAATCTGCGTAATCGGCGTAATCTGCGGATAGCGTCAAACAAGCAGGTCGATTTTCAGCCGATTGAGGACTTCGCTAATCGGATTTGCCACTCCGTAGCTTTCAATTCGTTCAACCCTCGGTGCGGAGCGGTTTTTCTCCGGCTTCGACTCGGCTTTGTCTAAACGCTGAAGTGTTTCCGGGAGTTCGGACATTCCTCCAAAGATCAGTCCGAGGGCACTTTGCTGCGAATCAACCAGAAGCGAACCGCTGTCGCCCTTGGAGACAAACTTTGAAGAGTTAGGAGTAGCCGGCTGGATCAGGATCTGGTCCTGGAAAAATGCCGACTGGCCGGTGCGGTCGTAACGGATCCAGATGTCCAGATAAATCGAGAAGACACTTCCCTCGGTGTAACCCGTTGTTCTACCAAACTTGCGCGCCGGTTCGCCGATCTCGATGTCCTTCTTCTCCACGTAACCCCTTACAGCTCCGATCAAGGGAAGTACCGGCTTATACGGTAGCGGAGACCAGAGCTTCGCCATGGCGGCGTCAACGTGATTGGGCTCCGCAACATCACCCTCGAACGTAAGTTTGGAGAAATTCACCAACGAAGCGATGGGCCGATTGTTGGAGGTTTCACCCGGACTCGGCTGCATTATGAGATCACCGTCATCAGGTTGCGTTTTTCGCAGATCGGCAAACACATGCGAATTGCTGAGGAGGTGGATATCTTTGCGTCGCGGCAATTTGCTCTTGCGGGTGCAGAAGTAGCCGATCGTTCCGCTTTGACCCGTGAGGTTGAGATTGGCGCCGCTGATGCCACCAATGATTACTTCCTGATGATCGCGCAGGCCGGTTGGGTATTCGCGATTACTGCTGTTCGCCTTTGTCGCAATGTCCGCGAGAAATGTCGCCATCGGCATTTCGATTAACCGGAGCGGAACACCTCGATAACTGGCGGTCAGCCTGGCCCCGCCTGAGCCTTCCCACATCTCGGCATCCGCATCGCCGACAAAGAATTGAATGCAATAATCACCGCCTGGGTTCAACCGGCCTATTCCAATCGCATGGATGTTTCTTGAAAATCCTCGTCGCAGGTAATGAGAACTCAATTCCTGCTTCATTCTGACGACGCGTTTGAGCCGCTTGTGGTCGATGCCGCGAGGTCGGCGCCTTAGAGCTAACCCACGGCGATACCTGCGGATCAGAAACCAAGTCAACCAAAGCAACGCTATCGTCGCTACAATCCAGATGACTTCGTCATAGTAGTAATATGACGTGGTCCCGCCATCGGCGTTTTTTTGGGACCTAATCAGATGCTTTCCGAAAACGGCGAGACTCATGGGTTATTCCAGATCATCGATCGAAGGAGGATCATCCACCACAATTGGATGACAGAATTCCTGCTGGTTGATTGCCCCTCCGGCTTCGTCCTCGACAATTGGCGATAGGTCAAACTGGCTTCCGTCGGGACTGCTCAGGTAGTTGTAGTAGTCAGGCATGTCGCTGTAGACCGCGGTTGGACTGTGGTCCATGTTCTTTATTTCGATGCGATAGGGTAGGCCTGCCACTCGCTTCAGCGAATGCGTCTCTCCCTGGCCACCGATGCGGACAGCAACGCGCACTTCGTCGCCTTCGATCTTCACGCCCACGGTTTCTGCAACACTCCCAAAAACTTCGCGCCGCATCGCCAATCCGTTCGCGTTCTTTTCGACCTTTTCAAAAAAGAGCTTTTGATCCAGTTTGTGCGCGTAGAAGAGCCCGTTGCCGATATATATCTTCGCCAGGGGATTTTTTTGCCCGGCACCCCGATTGAGCTTGGCGTCGCCGTGGAGCGTGTGCATGTTGACGATCCAACGGAAATCATTTCGGTCTGCTTCACCAAGGCGGTCGAAGTTTCCGGTGTGGTAAACCTCGTAGCCTTCGATCGCAGGTTTCCCTATCGCTTGGATTTCGATCTGCACGTCATCATTCGGGAGCTTCTGATAAGTGGCGATGTCTTGGTAGGCCACTATGTCGTTATCGGCCCCGTCCTGAAAAACCGGCTGCTGAATCCTAATCATCAGGGTGTGTTTATTGTCGCGAATGGCGGCGATTTCGCCCCGCCCGCGATCCTTGTTGAAGCAAATAATCCCCAGGCCGGTGAATCGGACAAGTGCGGTAGCGGAACTTTCTTTGACGGGCATGATGATCTCCTATCTTTGTTTGAGAAAAAAGCTTTCAGATTAGAGTGACGTTTGGGTTCGAAACGTAACGCCCGTGGGAAAGCGGCCATTCAGCGGCAGCGCCAACTTAAACCGGTCTTCGAACAGGTGAATTGTTTCCTTGTATCCGCAGTCAGATTCTGTGGTGGCCGGATTACATTTCCGCCTTTGTAAACCCTCCATAGATATTTGACTGAGACGTTCGCGGTGCAGACCCTGACAACTCTCGTTTCAACTTCGACGGCCGTTAACGTCACTTCGGGAACTGGAGTGCCGACTATCGTGTGCTGATTGACGAGCCTGGCGTGGTCGGCGACCGGCATTGTCCGCCACCCTGGTCCAAATTTCGCGAGGATTAATTCTTTCTCGCGATTGTTGCCGGCATCCGTGCATCGCGGAACAGGTGTCGGCGTCGGTGTTGGCAGAGAGTCCCTTGTTTGGACGGGCGATGGAGACGGCGAGGGCGAAGGACTGGGTGATGGCGATGGAGACGGAGTTGGAGACGCTGTTGGTGACGGCGGGATCAATGGGGGCCGGGGCGGAGTTGTTTCGACTGTAAACGATCTGGACACCAAAACCGCCGCGACCAATATCGTCATCACTCCAGCCACGCCCCAAAACCAGCGCGCAGTTCGTTTCTGCCGGCGCAACCGTTTACCTTTTTCTTCTATCAGCCGTGAGCCCTTTTGCCAGTTCTCTCCTTTCGGATCCACTTCAACAAAGGGGGTTCCGTCCGCGAGGCAAAAGGCCAGCAGGTCGTCAGCCGAGTAGTCGCCGCATTTTGGACAGACACGCATCGTTTAGTAACTGGAGTAAGCGCCGAAGAGTGAAAAGGCCGCCCAATAAAAAGGCGCGTTGGTTCGTTCGCTCGCCAGCATTTCAAGTTGGGCCTGCCGCAAGCTCTCGGCTGATGTCAGGCGCTTTTGTTTGCGGTTGCGATGGAAAGCAATCATCAAATCTTTCGTTGGCTCTGAATCCACTTTCCATTGGCTCGCAACTACGAGGGGCGCGCCCAGAGCCAGTAAGGTACGCGCAATTCCGATCGCACCTTCGCTCTTGTTAAATCGTTCGAAGCCCGTCTCACAGGCCGACAGCACCACGAGTTTCGCCCTTGGAAGTTTGTATGCGTCGAGCTCCGATGAACGCAGTTCACTCCCGGAGAAAAGCAGTTTTGAATTGCCGGGCGACTCTGGGTTGGCAACAAAGTGACCAGCAAAGTGAATCACTTCTGCTCTGGTGAGGTTTCGTAAGAACTGCTCACGCGTGGCGGCCGGACCGAGCAACTCTAACGATTGAGCGTACCCTTCAGCGATAGTTGTGGCCTCGTCTTCAGCTGCCTCAAGGGAAGGCAAGCGAGGATTCTCCTCGCGGTCGAATTCAGGATTGCCAACGGCCAGCAACGTTTCGCTTTTATGCTCTTTTCGTTTGGCGTTGTCGGTTGCCAACACCAGGACAGACGCGCTGGGCGCGTAGAACAGTGCATACTCCTGCAGCAAATATTTTCCCTTGGCTGAGATCAGAGTGGCAAAGGCGAGTTGATGCAGCGATTTATCCGGAAGCACGCAGAGTTGCATGCCACTTACCAGCTCTCCGGGAATCAGGGTTCGATAAAGATCCTGGCCCAATCGTTTGATTTCAGACTCCGGACCGCGCGACGTAATTAGTGACTGGTATTCCGCTACCTTGCTGCTCAGCTCTGCAGCGGAGATCTGTTTTTCAATGAAGTTGAAGTGAGATTTCGAGACTGTCCATATAGCCAGCGATCCGGGCAGAACGGCATATTGCACTATCTGCACCTGTTCAGGAAGTCGCGCCTGAATTTCCGTCAAGGAAAGAGGCTTGACGCTCGACGCATAGTCCCTTTCCACTGCGGCGATCGAGCGGCCTGACTCAACAAACTCCAGCAGGGAACGTGCTTTCGCCGCCTCAACGTGATCGAAGGCCTCCCCATACAGAGTCCTCTGGATTGCGTTTGCCGTCACAGCGTCGAACACTTCTTGCTCGTTTGTGAAGAAGGCCTGCCGTGAAGCGTCCTCTCGGATCGTGTTACGGTATTCTTCGGAGAGCTGAATCACAGTCTTGAGCTCGTTTGAAAAATTCTCCTGCTGACCAAGTTGCTGAAAGCAAAACAATTTGCCTTTGTGAATTTTGTATAAGCTGTCTGTGACTTCGGGTAGCCGGCTCGAAAGCTCCAGCACCTGGTCGTAAGTGCTTAGGGCCTCGGTGCAAGCGTTCATCTTGCTCTTCAGATCGGCCAACAATAAATAAACTTCGGCCGTGGTGCGCGCGTTCTCCGCACTTTCTCCGCGCGCTTGAGCGATCTGCATTGACTCATTGGCATAACTAAGGGCCGCCCCGAAGTCGCCATTGGCTGTGGCGGCGTGAATCATACGTCGCAGGGTATCGTTAACGAGGCTGCTTCCGGGGTTGGTTTCCTGAACCCGGCTGAGACGCTCTCTCGAGAAGCTCAGCGACGTGGCGAAGAATTTCAGCTTGAGAAAAAGGTCGGCGAGCGTTCCCTTGTTTCGCCAGTACTGGCTCGGGTTTTCATAATAATGTCTTCTTTCGGTCAGCATCTCACTCGCATAGGAAAGCGCCGGTTCGAGTTCCCCAAGCGCGGAGTAACCCAGGGCAAGAGCTTCGCGCGCATGTTCCACTTCAAACGCATTCTGTCCGGCCTCAGCCAGACGCAGACCGCTTTTCAAGTTCTTGTGCGATTCCGAAATTTCTTTTTGAAACGAGGCGCTCATGCCGAGCGAATACCAGGCGGGCGGCTCCAGAATTCGAAACTTTTTGTGAGCGGCCGATTCAATTATCGCCTTCGCGCGCGGACGACTGTCGCGAACGCGGCCAACATCAGGTAAATATTGGACCGCCCAGATCTCAGCAATGGCAGCTTCGCAAGTATTTCCCAGCCCTGCAAAAAGATTCCGGCTCTTTTCAAACTCAGCGATGCGCGTGGTGAAGTCGCTCGATTGTTCGGCGCCAGCGAAGACGTCTTTCGCCTGGATCAGCCCGGCAAGCTTTTTTGTCTCGACGTTTCGGTAGAATTCGGCAAGTTCAAAAAAAAAAGAGTCGCCGATTTGGGTTTGTTCAAGGTTGCCGATGTAAGTCAGGGCTTCGATGCTCTCCCTCGCCTCGGCTTGGTTATCCCGCAACCGGGCTTCCAGATACCGTCGCGAAAGTTGCAAGGGAACTGTGGCTGCCTTCAGTAATCCTTTTGTCTCGTTATGAATTTTTTGGGCACGACTTTCGTCGTGATTGCGATAGGCGACTAAGAAATCCGAAAGGATCGCCTCTTTCGACTTGAACAGGGTCTGCTCACTTTCGATTTCGGAAAGGTGTTTACGCGCCTCGCCGGCCCATGGCGAGGACGCATCCTTCTCGAGATAAGTGCTCCATAGCTTTTTGGCCTCGCGAGGCAGGCCCATCGCTTGAGTGGCCAGCGCCTCATTGAAAAGGGCTTCGAGGAAATTGCTGTCGAGTTCAGTTGCACGGGTAAATCGTTCGAGGCTTTGGGCCAGGTCCGCGAGTTGCTTTTCCTTCGCAACCGATTTGGAGCGTTCGAAATGCGCGACGCCCAGGTCGTTATGGATGCGCGCACTTCCGGGAGCGAATTTCAGCGCCGCCTCAAACTCTTTGACGGCCTCGTCATATTCTCGTTGCGTTAGATAGAAGACACCGAGTGCATGATGAGTTTCAGCGTTTGAGGTCTCTTGAGTGGCCTCGATTAGATTGTTCTCGATTAGTCGCAAACGCGACTGATGTGCGGGCTCCGCAGTTCCACGGAGTTCAGTGAATGGGGCATAGCCAAACTCAGCCAGGCGCGTCTCGGTAGGTCGGGACTGCTGGTAGATCGAGCGCAGTTCGGCCAAATCGTCCGTGCTCTGTTTTCTGCCGAAGTAGATTACAGAACCAACGATGACAATCAACAGAATTGCAAAAACACCGACGTATTGTGGTTGTTGAAAGAATGCTTTGAGCGAAGCAATGAACGACGGCCGCCGGTCTGGCAAGGATGCTTCGTGAGCGAGTGCTTTGGCTTTGAGCGACTGAGTTAGGTCAACCTTGAAGCGTCGCTCGCGATTGGATTGCAGCGTGGCCTCAAAACTTCCGGCATCCGCTCCATTGAGGCGCCCGACCACATAGTCGTTGATGAGGCCGTCTTCAGCGAGAGCCACATCGGAACAGAACTCTTCATCAGCAAACAGCTGATCCTCGATCTCCGTAAGGGTCGATTCATCGGAAACTCGCCCCAGGAGATACTCCCGAATCGTTTCTTCGCTAATGGATGAACCCATGATCTGCTGCCCCTCTTTAGGGTGTCGTTACTCGTCGTTTTGTAACGTCCATCTAACCCATGCATTCCTGAACGCAAACTTTTAGCTTTTGCTTGCTGCGCATCACGCGCATGCGTAAGGCGGTCTGAGATGTTTTCAAACTCTCGGAAATGCGCTGGTGTAGTTCAATCTTCGTACGTTTGGCTTCTGAAAAGTATTCCAACAGCAGGTTCCGATTCTCAGACGGAAGCTTCTGCAGGCATTCATCCAGACAGTCGCTGGAAAATGATGGTTCTTCCGGTTCCTTCGCGGCGATGATTACGTCGTCAATATCGACAAGCGCCGGTTGTTTCCGCAATGATTCGCGGTAGATGTTCTTCGCTACGCCATAACAATAGGCAAGTTTACTTTCCACTTTTTCGTCGGCGACCTTGAGGATTACTCGGTTGATAGTTTCATCGGCGAGTTCATCGGAGAAGTTGCACCGGCGCTGCGCGAAGAACGTGCACAGGCGAAAACGCAGTCGTTCATATTCCTCGCCTGCTCGGTCACTGTCCGGACTAAGCCAGGCTAGGAAGTTTGCAAACTTTTCCCTGGTTACTTCTTTTTTTGCGCGTGTATCCACAGTTTTTTGAGGACCAGATCTCTGCGGGTCAGTGCGAGCGCCGCTAGAATAGCGCACAAGATTGGTCTCCACAATTATTTTGGTCGTACGCGAGGAAAGGAGCCCGAGACGTGAGGAGTTCTCGGGCTTCATGGTGGGAGCGAAGCAGGGAATTGGAACAGGCATTAACGTGTGGTTGTTAAGGACTTGATGTCTTTGACTTCATCAAAGAGATCCTTGATGGGCCCGCCTCGCTTGAAAGGGCCGTAACAGCGAATGACTTCACAGTGCTTGCAGTTTTTATCGCCGAACGTGTACTTCACGCAGAAGGTCAGAAAGTCTCTGCACGCGCCGCTTGGAGGGGGCGGAAACTTGATCTGCATGGTGAAGGGAATGCCGCTGATGTTGGTTGCCGGACCAAACCAAATCACTTCGCGTCCGTTTGTTACCGGAATAGAGGGCGTAAAACTGCCGGCAGGCAGGGCGCTGGTAACGTAGCTGTTCACGGGCCCGGCGACGCCACAGCTCGATGGGGCGTATGTCAGCGAAGAACTGATGACATTCGCCGTCACACGAGTGATGTTCGGCATGCTCACCGACAAGTTGGCGGTGAAGTCGTAGAGGCCACTGCCCAGATGGACCAGACTCTTCAAATCGGTCTTGGATTGGAAGTGGAGACAGCATTCGCCCTGATGGAGGTCGCAACTTACAAGCATCCGAGCAGATGAAGAACAGCCACCTTTGTTTGTCACGGTGACAGAGATTGTGCCCGTGCCGTTCGGGTTCCAGGTGACGCTAACGCTATTCCCCGTTGACGGCCCGTTAATCGTGCCGTTGGTCACGCTCCACGAATATAAGACGCCGCTAACTGCCGGAACGGAATACGTGGCGGTTTGAAGGCCGCATGAGCTGCTTGGCCCGGTAATCACGGGCACAGGCGGCGCCGCCTTGACCGTTACTGGCTTAGTTACACAGTTGGTCGCGCCATTGACGCACAGCGTGACGTTGTAGGTTCCCGCATTCGCATAGGTGTGACCCGGGTTCTGTTGCGTGCTGTTTGGTGTGTTGTCGCCGAAGTTCCAGTTCCACGACGTCGCGCCGGCAACATTGCTGGTAAATGACATTGGTTGGCCCTGACAGACTGGCGGCGGAGGTGGGAAGTCAGGCTTGAAGACCTCGATCAGGCAAACATTGTCCAGGTGTCCCCACGAGACCGTGCCGCCGTCGTCCAGGGTGCTATCGTTTTCGGGGTTGATTGTAATCGTGTTGAAATTCGCGGGAGCGGTCCAGTTTCCCAGGCTAACGGGGGTCCACGTGGTTGAGGTAATACCCTGCGGATTGGAAACCGGTGAATTCGTGGCGTCTCCAATGATGCCAATCGTGGGCGCAGTCGCTACGGTAGGGCTGTATGCAAACGGACCATTGGAAGCTCGCACGTTGAAGCGAACATATTTTGGCAGGGCGGGGTTGGTGACATCGACTTTGACACAAGCCGAAAGCCGGTAGGTATGCCCGGCCTGGATGGCAACGTTTGTTTGTTGTACTCCCTCTCCCACCACCTTATTTCCCCACATGGAGATGAATCCGGGTTTGCCATCGCATCCCAGCGCCGTGGCTATTTGTGGCGTTCGAAAAGCCGCGGACCAGTCAGCGACGCTGCTGGGCGGAAAGTTTGAGCTGCCGTTAATCGTGAATGCGCTGAAGTCGCCATTCTTCAGAAGATTCGCTGGACAACTATTCTTCTGAGCGCTTGAAGGCGATGAGAAGGGGAAGAAGATCGAGATTGAGATGACCAGTATGAAGAGAGGGGTCAGTAGCTTTCTATACATTTTGAACGTGCGTAACATTTTGTTTCTCCTTGTGAGTAGATTCGCTGGAGGCAGGTGCCTCGGTTTCTGGTTCATCTGTGAGTGACTCAGAAAGGAAGAAACGTAACGCTGCCGCGGTGAATTTTTTTTACGGAACACTCGCACTGCTCGTCGAGGATGGACGGCAAAACATGCGGCCAGGTGATCAGCCGTACGATAGGAATTTGTAAGAGCCTTCGCTAACACTAGCTAGCCGCAGCCGCGTCATTCGCAGGACGCATCTGTGTCAGGAAGAGTGTCTTCGCTTCGGATGAATCGTCGGGCGGGAGATGGCGATGACTGACGATGGCAGGCCAGAGCACCAGGCAGAGTAGGCAGTTTGACGTCATCGGCTGGGTGGGCTCCCTGTAGCCGACCGAGAGCTGGGCTGTGGGACCTTGTTTCGATGACATGACATTCCTCCTTGTGCAGAAAAGTTATTGATCGACGGATAGTTTTCGCGCTTACGATGTAAGGTGATTTGTAGCCGACGAACGTAACGGTTGGCTCGAAACTCTCGATCAGGAAAGCATTGCCAACCTTCAACATTGCGTTGGACCAATGAAAAAATCCCAACCCGTTAATGGCGTTGGGATCTCTTCAGAGTTCGGGACCAAACTAATTAGAAAGCCTTGGTCGATACTTTGACGCCAATTGTCGTGGCGGGTCCCAGAGTGAGTCCACCGAGTCGGTCGACCAGCATTCCGCGGTTCTGGAAGGTCGTTCCATGACCGTAGGTGCCTCCGATTAGGTAAGTGGACGTACCGCATTTCACGGCGCCCGCCATATCGCGCGCGCGAACTGCGTTGTTGTAGGGCGCTGCGGCCAGAGTAGCCTTGCCATTGTTCACACCCGCGTAGTTGTCCTTGAGAATCCAGGCCTCGATGTTTCCCCAGGTCCATGGCCCTGCAGATCCGTTTCCACTCGCCGCGATGACCCTGACATTTCCACTTGGATCCCAGGTTGCCATTGGATATCCGGAGCCAGGCGGGATTTCCAAATCTCCCGGCTTGGTGGCGTCAAGGACGGTGATCGTGGTTCCGGACTGGACATGAAAGCGATAGACCCGATTGTTTGGCGCGCCATACGCTGTGTTTCGTGCCCCCACCATGTACATAAAGTTGTCTGCGCCAACTGCTTTGGTCATACCCCTGGCTCCGTGAAATGCTACAGGCATGGTCAGGGTAACGTTTGTGAATTGCTCAGTTTGCGGATCGAATTCCAGCACCTGATTCAACACCGTATTTCCACCTTGCGCTCCGCCAAAGAGGTAAATCTTGCCATTCGAGGAGGGAAGAGCCAGGGCGCCCGCGCGCGCGCCTGCCTTTCCTAATCGCGACGGGATGTTAGTAATAAACTTAAAACCCGTTTGCGCGCCGCTCGGTGTGTAGGAATAGACCTCGTCAAGGTCGCTGGCCGCGGTTTTGCCACCGAAAATATAGATGGTGTGGTTGGTGTCGCCCGGCCTGAGAATGCTTGTAGCCGCAAACTCCTGTCGCTTTCCGGGCAGGCTGTGTACATCGCTTAACAAATTACTACTCAGCAGTTGGTAGGTGTCGGCTGGGGTAGTGATTTCACCCACTCGCACAGCGCTGGACCAGTTGTGGAAGTTTTTGCTCGGGTAATAATCAAAGTTTGTAAAGATGAAGATTTTTCCAACGCCGGCGACGTTTGCACAAACCGGCTGCGGTATGTTTGACGAGAAATATCCGTCAGTGTCATTAGGGCGAACCTGCCAGTTGTAGAGGCTGGCTATTGCTGCCGGCATAGCTGATGTGGCTACGGGCGTCGCTGGTTTTGCGGGTGTAATAGCTCTTGTGACCGTTGTAGGTCTTTGAGCGAATGCCGCGAAAGCAGAAAGAAGAATCAGTACGCACGAGATCAGGTTTTCCTTTTTCATGTTTTCTCCTTGGGAATCGAGTTTGGCACGAGATGGTCACGCTATTTCGTGCTGGTATTGGTGAGTGCCGATTACTGGAGGAATGTAACGCCGCGGATTACAATTCTTTTCAGAACCTTGCGAAGGCATCGCTTGAACCAGAACTGGACGAAGAATGAGCCAGAATAAAAAAACTGTTGAGAAATATATGGACGCCTTCCGCAGGACGGATCACGAGGAGATACTGTCGTGCCTGACGGACGACGTAGAGTGGGTGATCCCCGGCGCCTTTCACGTGACTGGGAAGGAAGCCTTCGACAAAGAGATTGAGAGCGACTGCTTCGTGGGCAGCCCAAACATCACCGTGACGCGTTTAATTGAGGAGGCCGACGTAGTTGTCGCTGAAGGCACGGTCACAGCTGCCAGGCGCGAGGGCGGACTGCTGAATCTTCTGTTTTGCGATGTGTTTGAAATGGAGCATTCCCGAATAAAGAAGCTGACCTCCTACCTGATGGAGTTGAAAGCGGACCCGACGGCTGGAAGTTCTGAGTAAGTCGAACACCTAGTAGGACAGACATTCCTGTCTGTCTCGTCTCGCTGTTCCCGGCAACTGGACAGGCAGGAATGCCTGTCCTACGACAACGCGCTCGCGCCAACGATCCCTGTTAAGATACCGCCATGCCTGAGATGTTTTGTCCACAGTGTGGTCGTGAGCTTGAGCTGGACTCCGGCGAGATACGTTATTGCCGCTACTGCGGTTTTTCGTTAACCGACACTAAAGAAGCGCTTCACGGCTACTCGGAACAAAAGCGGTTGGGCTTCTCGATCGTCACCTGGTCCTACGCACTGCTTTTGATAGTTACACTGTTGCTCCACGGTGAATATGTTTCCCTCGATACGCGTTGGGTCTACTGGCTAATGACGATCCTAATCGTTGCCAGCGTCAGCTTCTTTGCCTCAGCAGCTATCAGTGCGTTGAAGCCGGCAATGTTTACGAAAGGGAAAATGCGCGAAAGCGAGACCATCGGGCCTAGTCGAGACCGAGCGGGCGTTCTCGAGAGTGCAAAAGTAAATCCTACAGCTGAGACTTCGCCCGCAAGGAATGCAGTCCGGGTTTTAAGCAACCGGGATCAGAGGGAAACAGTAAGAGAGGCGCGAAGTATCGTCGAAGGAACTACCCGAAAACTGGAAGATCGATAATGCGTTTGTCGCTGATGTTCGCGCAATACCCCTATACGCGGCGGGACGGGAGCCCGACCGTGAGGAAGAACGTGCGCGCTCACCGTGGAAGCCCTCCATTACGGTCGGGCTACGGTCCCTCGCTGGCCGGTCTCGCGCTTGCTGCCGCACTCCTGTTTCTTCACCCGTTATCTCTCTCTGCGCAGGAGCGCTTCCGCAGCCTCGACGCATTCCTAAAATCAACTCTTAAAGCAGAGGACGGGCTAAACGGAGCGGCACGTGGCGACTTGAACAGTGATGGCCTGCTGGATTGGGCAGGAGTGATTCACCGCCGTCCCGCCGATGCTTCACCGACGTATCAGCTCTACGTCCTTCTTCGTCAGCGCGGCGGTGGTTTTCAAGTCGCCGAAAAGTCGATCGAGGAAGAGATTCCCGGGATGGGGTGTTGCTGGGTCGAGCATCTTGAGATTCGTCGTGGCAGCATTTACGTACAAAACAATGCCAAGACGGCCACGGTCATGGAGGCGGTCACGCATCAGTTCAAACTTCATGAGGGGCTGTGGCGGCTGGTCGGCATAAAGAGTTACTACACAGATCATGGTCCAGAGTCGCCGGGAACGCGGGACACCCAGATGAATCTGCTGACTGGATTGGTAATCGAAAAGTCCCGAAAGGGAAATCGCAAACCAGCCAACAGGAGCCGTCGTCAGAACTTCGAAACTTACCTGCTCAAGGACTTCGACTTCTCCATCCGGTTCGCCAATGAATAACTCGAATGACTTCCAGAAAGCTGTTTCAGCGAGACACTATTTGGGCCGAATCAATCCAGTCTTAGTCATCTGGTTCTGTTTGTTGTTTGCAACGATTTCTGCGGCGCAAACTGACTTCACTCGCCGCCAATACGAAGAAGACTTCGACTACCTCTGGCAGAGCATCGCCGACGATTACGCTTACCTTGATCAGAAACAGACCGATTGGAAAAAGGTGAAGGATATTTATCGTCCCGGGCTCAACGCAGTTAGAACGCGCGGCGAGTTCGTGGGACTGTTGGAGTCAATGCTGGAAGAGCTTTACGACTCACACACTCATCTGAACACAAATACGCCGTCCTCCCCTCGCCTCGTGCCGTCAGGCGCAGATATCTGGGCTGAGTGGATCAATGGCCGAATACTCATCACCGAGGTCAGACCCGAATCGCGTGCTGACCGCGCCGGAATCAGAATCGGAATGCAGTTGGTGTCCATCAACGGCGTTGCGGTTGATGAGGCTGTCAATAGACGCGTGGGTAAGTCGTTGCGCACGATCGACAAGGTCGCCCGAGAATGGGCGCTGAGAACCTTGCTCGCGGGGCGGCGCAATGAGAAAAGAAGTATCGAGGTGATAAGCAAGGGAAAGCGACTGCTGGTCCCTATTGATGACCAGCCTTCGGCGGAGTCGCCCGCGACAACAAACCTGCTTGAATCTCGTCGAATTGAAAAGCACTTCGGATACATTCGGATCAACAATTCTCTTGGAGACAACGAGTTAATTCGGCAGTTTGATCTCGCGTTGGCCGCATTCAGAAACACGCGCGGACTGGTTCTTGACCTTCGTGACACGCCCAGCGGCGGCAACACCACCGTGGCGCGGGGCATCATGGGCCGGTTCATCCACCGTGACATGCCCTATCAGAAACACAGCATTCCCGCAGAGGAGCGTCGGTATGCGACTCGGCGCAGCTGGATCGAATTGGTTTCGCCTCGAGGAGAGTTTACTTATCGGGCGCCAATCGTGGTCTTAGTAAACCATTGGACTGGCAGCATGGGTGAGGGAATCGCGATCGGCATGGATGGGATGAGACGTGCGACCATTGTCGGAACCGAAATGGCGCGCCTTCTGGGAGCAACTTCCGGAATTAGACTGCCTAATACCGGAATCGGAGCCACCTTTCCGACCGAGAAACTCTTTCATGTCAACGGGACGCCGCGTGAGAATTTTGTGCCGCCTGTGTCGATAAATCTCTTGTTGCCTGGCAATCAGGATGGAGATGCAATTCTGAACCAGGGGCTGAAAGTATTGAAGACTAAACGCTAGATGATGTTTGGGCGTATCGCCTTCAGGCGAGTAGTTGCGGTTAGAACCCGCGTGAACGCGATACTCAAACGATTGCACCACACTTAAGGAGATTCTATGCCCCCAACCACAACTACTATTTCTGTAAGAGTTCTCGCTCTCGGCGGCAAGTTCATTGGCTCGCACGTCGGGTTTGCCACAGTTGATATTTACGGAGCCGATCCGAGCACACCGTTGGCTTCGGGTCTGACGAATGAGGGCCTGATTGAGAATACTGACGGTTCCGGAGTGACGGCCTTGATCATGGACCAGCCGTATCCCTGGGGCTTTCCGGTGCGCGCCGATCAGGCAACGAAATTCACTGCCGAGATTGCATTAACTGAACCGACCGTTTTGACCTTCGTGGCGACCTCGGTGGCGGATCCGCGCATGTCCGCATCGTTTACTCGATGGGTTATGCCAAACCTGCCGCTTACCGGAGCGATGGAAGTGGTGTTGGTCCTGCCGGGGCTTCTGACAGGCCTGAGCGTGCCGGCGGCCGGCGCTTCGATAGCTGCGGGAACTTCCACGACCATCACGGCCCAGGTGCGCATGATGTGCGGGTGCATGATTGACAATCTGTTCTGGCCCGCCGGTAACTTCAACGTGCAGGCTGTCATCACCGGTGTTGGTGACCCGCAAACGCTAACGATGGCCTACTCGGGAACACCCAGCTTTTTCTCGGTACCGTATACTTTTCCGAGTCCGGGAAGTTATGAGATCAGCATTGTTGCTACCGAGATGAATGGAAACCTGGGTTATACCGCGCCTGTCAGCATTACTGTGACGCAAACCTGACTCGAGACGGTTAGGATATTGAATCGGGGCTAGTGACCCGGGGGTAACGTGGATTTGTTCTTCTCACCTCTACACTTGTGAAAGGTTGATGCCATGTCTTTGTCTATCTTTCTTCTGCTTCTTGTTTTCTTCCAGCCGGCTTCAGTTTCAACGCAAGTGACGGCAGGCACGGTGACAGAGCTTGAGCAGCGTTTCACGACAGCGCTCATGAAGAAGGATGCCGTTGCACTCCACGAACTTCTCGCGGATGATCTCCTGCACATCGGTTTCGAGGGACAGTTTGCGGGCAAAGCAGAGTATATGGCGTTTTTCAAGAGGGACATCTGGCATTACCGAAAGTACGAACCAACGAACCTGAGAGTAAAAGTGCTGGGTAACGTGGCCGTGGTTACGGGCCGAGTGGATCGCATAATCGTCATCAGCGGTAAAGAAACGACCGGCGCGTTTGCGTTCACCCATGTCTGGTTGCGCACCGGAGATCTCTGGCGCCAAACGTCTTCGCAGGTTACCACCATCCCGAATTCAACCCCGTGACACCTGAAGTCAATACCACCACGCGGTAGCGGGTGGTCTTTTGAATTGGGGTCAAGACGTGGATTGTGATTTGTTGTTGTCGTTTTGAACATTCCGCTCCTGGCGGAGCGGGAAAATGATTGGGCGTCTGGTGCTATAAACATTTCGCTCCTGACGGAGCGAGGATTCTGACGGAGCGAGGATTCTGACGGAGCGGAAAAATGACTGGGCATCTGGTGCTATAAACATTTCGCTCCTGACGGA